>Ga0080064_1002107_pt1 | contig 35666 bp, 17 predicted proteins | sample Subgrocontami54m_FD_69260 | JGI IMG/M metagenome (GOLD analysis project Ga0080064, IMG submission 69260) | Subsurface groundwater microbial communities from S. Glens Falls, New York, USA - GMW46 contaminated, 5.4 m (SPADES assembly) (version 2) ...
GCCCCGAAGGGGCCGAGAGAATGTAGCCAGGGCCGTCAGGCCCTGGATCCAGCGTCGGGAGGCGTCGGAGCCCCGAAGGGGCGACAGAACGCGCGTTCTGTCGCCCCTTTGGGGCTCCGAACCAGGCTCAACGCTGTTTCCCAGGCCTGCGGCCTGGACTACATTCTATCGGCCCCTTCGGGGCCTTCCCGACCTTCTCGCTACAGTCTCGAGTTGGATAGGTTATTTCGTGACGGGCCCTAGGCCGGCAGAACAGGGGCGTCTCCGGCCGATGATCCGGTGTCCTACCCTCCCGGGGGATGTCGGAGCGCGGAATGAAGAGACGGTTCACCCTGATCCTGATCGCGGGCGTCGCGGCCGGCATGGTCGCGACGGCGTGCCGGCATACCGGCGTTCCTGCGATCGATCGCCTCTTCATGTCGGAGCAGGAGAAGAGCGTCTCAGACACGAACGACGAGTCGGCCGAGGCCCTCGATCTGGTCAAGGCGCGCGCCGAGGTCGCCGCGTGGCTCGCGAGGTTCTCGGGGAGCGGAGGGAAGAGCCCGAAGACGGGGGGCGTCGCTCGCTTCTCGGTCGAGGGGGCTGGCGCGAAGAAGTGGACGATCCACGCCTACGAGGACGTCCCGAGCGCCAAGGGCGTCGAGGGGCACATCGCGACGTTCAACTGGTATGACGTCGACCTCACGACGAAGACCGCCACGCCGCAGTTCTGATCGCGGGTATCGGTGGCGGTGGCGGGCTCGGGATCGTACTCGAGATCGTTCTCGGACGCGTTCTCGGTCTCGTACTCGACCGGCGCGCTGAGGCCGAGTACGAGACCGAGAACGCGTCCGAGAACGATCTCGAGTACGATCCCGAGCCCGCCACCGCCACCGATCCGGGCGGGCGCCTACCCCTTGAACAGGTGCGGATTGACCCCCAGCTCCTTCAGCTTCTGCTGGAGGCTCTGGCGGTGCATCCCGATCGCGGTCGCGGTCCGGGAGATGTTCCCCTCGTTCTCCTTCAGCTTCGCCGTCAGGTAGGAGCGCTCGAACTCCTCCAGGACCTGCTCCCTCGCGTCCTTGAAGGGCAGGTCTACGGGCGCAGCCGTGGCCGTAGCGCCCGGGGAGGAAGGGATCGTCCCCACGAGGTCCGCCTCTTCCACCCGCGCGCCGTTCGCCAGGACCACGGCCCGCTCGACGACGTTCCGCAGCTCGCGGACATTCCCCGGCCACGGCCGCGAGACGATGGCCCGCTCCGCCTCCTGCGTGAACCCCTCGACCCCCTTTCCGTGCGTCATCGTCGCGGCCCCGAGAAAACGGCGCGCGAGGAGCAGGACGTCGTTCCCGCGCTCCGCCAGGCTCGGCAGGCGGATGTCGACGACGTTCAGACGGTAGTAGAGGTCCTCGCGGAACTTCCCCTCCTGGATCCCCTTCTCGAGGTCCCTATGCGTCGCGCTGACCACGCGGACGTCCACCTTCAGGGGCTTGTCCGACCCGAGCGGCTCGATCGTCTGCTCCTGCAGGACGCGCAGGAGCTTCGCCTGCGTCCCGTGCGGCATGTCGCCGATCTCGTCCAGGAAGAGCGTCCCCCCGTCGGCCATGAGGAATTTCCCCTTCCTCCTCTCCGTCGCCCCCGTGAACGCCCCCTTCTCGTGGCCGAACAGCTCGCTCTCGATGAGCGTCTCCGGGATGGCGGCGCAGTTCATCGCAACGAAGGCCCCCGCGAGGCCGCTGCGTCGGTGCAGCTCCCGCGCGACCAGCTCCTTCCCAGTCCCGCTCGCGCCGCGGACGAGGACGGGGACCTTGCTCGCGGCCACCTTCTCGATCCGGTCGTAGACCATCCTCATCGCCGGGCTCTCGCCGATCAGCTCGCCGTACCCCGAGAGCCGCATGACCTCCGCTTTGAGGCGCCTGTTCTCCGCGACGACGACCGCACTCTCCACGGCCTTCCGCACGACGACGCGGAGCTCCTCGATGTCGTATGGCTTCGCGAGGTAGTCGAACGCTCCGGCCTTCATCGCCCCGACGGCGACCTTCTCCGAGCCGTGCGCGGTGACGACGATGACCGGCGGCCGCGCCTCGAGCTTCTTCATCTCCTTGAGCGTCGCCATGCCGTCCATCACCGGCATCGCGAGGTCGAGGAGCATCGCGTCGACGGCGCCCTTGCCGAGGACGTCGAGCGCCTCGCGGCCGTTAGCGGCCTCCAGGAGCTCGTATCCGTCCTTCGCCAGCGCACGCGACATCGCGTAGCGCGAGGAGGCCTCGTCGTCGACCAGCAGGATGGTCGCCATCACTCGATCCTATCCGTGTGCATCCGTGCGTATCCGTGGATCAAAAGGGAAACAGGATCCCCTTATCCTTCAGCTTCTCGAACCGTTGCGCGCTGAAGCGATACAGCCTCGCGGGGCGGGGCAGCCCCTCGCGCCGCTGCTCGCGGAGCGGCTGGAGGATGCGGAGGACCTCCATCTTCCTGCGGAAGTTCCGCTTCTCGAGCTTCCTCCCGAGGACTGCCTCGTAGACGCGCTGGAGCTCCGTCAGCGTGAACTTCCCGGGGAGGAGCTGAAAACCGACCGTCGTGTACTCCAGCTTGTTGCGCAGCCGTTCGAGGGAGTACGCCAGGATGCGGTCGTGGTCGAATGCGAGGGGCGGGAGGGCGCCCATCGGGTGCCAGGCCGCCTCGCGCGCGTCGGAGCCCGCGACGGCGGGGGACGCGGCGGGGAGGAGCGCGAAGTACGCAACGGTGACGACGCGCCCGCGGGGGTCGCGGCCTGGGTCGCCGAACGTGTAGAGCTGCTCGAGGTAGACATCGGCGACGCCGGTCTCCTCCTGGAGCTCGCGCGCGGCGGCGGCCTCGATCGTCTCGTCGGGCTCGACGAAGCCCCCCGGAATCGCCCACTTCCCCTCGAACGGGGGCCTCCCGCGCCGCACGAGGAGGACGTGGAGGGCCCTCTCGCGGACCGCGAAGATCACGACGTCGACGGTGACGTGGACGGCCATGGCGCTAGTTTACGACCAGATGGGCCTTGCGTCCCGCCGCGCGGATCCGGGCGATCGCGCCGGAGTTGAAGTCGAGGAAGTCGGCCTCGACGCCATCGCTGAAGATCACGCCTCCCGAGGGCATGCGCGACTCCAGGACGAGCTCGTGGCCGGCCTCGATCATCCCCATGACGATCCCCGCGCGCGAGTGGCGGCTGACGAACGGTTCGCGCACTACGAATACCAGACGGGGGTCCTCCCACGCCAGCGTCATGCCCTTCCGTGCATCGGCGGCGGTCGTGGCATCCTCCCCGCCCGCCGCGAAGGCCGAGACCCCGGCGGCCATGTTGAAGATCGAGGAGAGCCACCCGGTCGACCCGGCGCCGGTGGAGACGACGATCCCGCTCGAGCTGTGCGGCTCGTCGCGGCCGTCCCAGGCGATGCGGTAGCGCGCGGAGACGTGAGTCTTCGCGCCGAGGAAGAGGTCGTTGAACGCGACGAGGCGCTGGCCGTCCTCCAGGGCGGCCTCGGCGAGCGTCACGCCGCGCAGATGCGCTTTGCCCTCCAGGACCCGCGCGACCGTCGGACGCGCCTGGTCCGGGAGGAAGGGGAGCAGGACGCCGTCGAAGCGCCCCGGGTCGGGGTTGACGCCGACGATCGGCTGCTCCCCCACGTACTTCGCGGTGTTCGCGACGAGGCCGTCCTGGCCCACGGCGACGACGAGGTCCCGCCCGTCGAACTGGTAGGTCGGGACGAACGAGCGGTCCATCACCTGCATCTTGAGGCCCAGCTCGAGGTCGCGCCGCACGCGGTCGAGCGAGCCGCGATAGGCGGAGTCCTCGCGCTCGTAGTCGGCGAAGTCGCCGCCGGCGTGCTCGATGTAGAACTTCGCCTGCGCCTTGCTGTTGAAGCGCGCGATGAGGTCCTCGAGCCGGGTCTTGCGGGAGACGATGACGAGCTTCTCGAACATGGGGCGGCTCCTTTTCCGCTTTCCTGCGGGGGCTCGCCTCGCGCCCCGTGCGGGGGCGCGAGGCTCGCTCGCAGCCTCACGGCTGCGACTCCCTGGGCGTCCGCTACTTCGACGAGATCAGGCTCTTGAGCAGGTCGGGGGTGATGTTCAGCTCGCCGATCTTGGAGGCGTTCTCCGCGAGGTCGCGGAACGCCATCGAGATGAGGACCTTCGGGTCCGCCCCTCCGGCGCTTGCGGCCATGAGGATGCGCCAGTCCATGTCCCTGAGCGGCTTGAGCTGCGCCTCCAGGGCGTACCCCTTCGCGTCGGCGTCCTTGCGGTCGTTTTTGACGCGTTTGTCGATCAGCGTCGCGCGCTTCTCCTCCACCGCGATCTCCGCGGCCATCTGGGCCTCGCGGATCCCGCGGCGCTTCTCCTCGACGGAGAGCTCCGTGGCCAGCTCGCTCTCCTTGATCCGCCTCTCCTCCTCCACGGCGGCATTGCGGCGGGCATAGATCGCCTGATCGGCGTTCTTCTGCAGGGCCTCCCGCGCCTCGGCCTCGAGGGCCTTCGCCATCTCGGGCGTCGGCCTGACGGAGAGGACGGTGAGCCCCAGGATGGAGACGCCGAGCGTCGCGACCGCCTCGGCCAGGGCGAGGACGGGCAGGGCCTCCTCGCCGATCCGCGCGGCGGAGACGAGGGCCTCCTTGAGCGTCATCCCCCCCGTCAGGGAGCTGACGACGGCGTGCGTCGCGGCGATCAGCCGCTCGGACAGCGACTCGGGGTCGTCGGAGACGGACGCGCCCTTCGCGTCGACGCTGTAGTCGAGGACGGAGGCGAGCTTCTTCGGGTCGGTCACGCGGTAGGCGAGCTGGCCCTGGACGGTGAGGGTCTGGAAATCGCGGGTCACCTCGCTGAAGACGAACGGGAGGTCGACGCCGGCCACGGGGACCGCGACGAGCGTCGACGTGGGGGCGTAGTAGAAGAAGGAGAGACCTGCGCCCTCGCGGACGACCTGCCCGTTCTTGTAGTGGAGGACGTAGGTCGTCGGGGGGAACTTCGTGAAGCGGATGCCCAGCATGGCGGCCTCCTCTCTATAGGTGTCACTCTGACACTAGTCTAGTGTCTCCGACACACCCCTGTCAAGGCGCCGAACAGATTCGGGAGAGGAGGGAGACAACTCGCAGCGCGTCTAAGCAGGTAGCACTAGGTTTCACGGGATGCCGGAAGTAGATCCCTGGAGTCGCGCGCGTGAGCGCGCGGTGGATGACGCCCGTAAGGGCGTCCTGGGCCGCTCCTGACGCCCTTACGGGCGTCATCCACCGCGCCCTGACGGGCGCGACTCCAGATCGCGTCGAATGCGCATCCCGAAGAACTTAGTGCGAGGTACTTAGGGTTTGCGCTGCTTCATGGATAGGGAGATGCGCTTCCTCGCGAGGTCCACCTCGAGGACGGTGACGGCGACCTTCTGCCCGACCTTGACCACCTGGTGGGCGTCCCTCACGAAGCGGTCGGCGAGCTGACTGACGTGCACGAGGCCGTCCTGGTGCACCCCGACGTCGACGAAGGCGCCGAAGGCCGCCACGTTCGTCACCACCCCCGTCAGGACCAACCCCGGCTTCAGGTCCTCGATCCTCGAGATCCCCTCGGCGAACGTGACCGCCTCGAACTGCTCCCGCGGGTCCCTCCCGGGCTTCCCCAGCTCGAGCAGGATGTCCTGCAGCGTCGGCAGCCCGACCGTGTCCGTGACGTAGCGCTCCGGCTGGATGCGCGTCCTCGCCTCCTCGCGGCCCATCAGGTCGAGCACGGAGCACCCCGCGTCCTTCGCCATGCGCGCGACCACGCCGTAGCTCTCGGGGTGAACCGCGCTCGCGTCCAGCGGCTCGGTCCCGCCGCGGATGCGGAGGAACCCCGCGGCCTGCTCGAACGCCTTCGGGCCGAGGCGCGGCACCTCGAGCAGATCCCTCCTGGAGCGGAAGGGGCCCTTCTCGTCGCGCAGCTTGACGATGTTCGCCGCAAGCTGCGGGCCGAGCCCCGAGACGTAGGCGAGGAGCTGACGGCTTGCCGTGTTCACCTCCACGCCGACCCCGTTCACGCAGCTCATCACGACGTCGTCGAGGGCCCTCTTGAGCTTCCCCTGATCGACGTCGTGCTGGTACTGGCCGACGCCGATCGACTTCGGGTCGAGTTTCACCAGCTCCGCCAGCGGGTCCGCGAGCCTCCTCCCGATCGACACCGCGCCGCGAACGGTGAGGTCGTGGTCGGGGAACTCCTCGCGCGCGACGTCCGAGGCGGAGTAGATCGACGCCCCGCTCTCGTTCACCATGACGATCGGGATCTTCCCGACGACGTCGCGCAGGAACGCCTCCGTCTCGCGCCCCGCGGTGCCGTTCCCGACGGCGACGAACTCGATCCGGTGCTTCTCCAGCAGCGTGGCCACGGCGCGACTCGCCTCCTCCACGCGCGCGGAGGGCGGGTGCGGGTAGATCACCACCTCGCAGAGGAGCTTCCCCTGCTCGTCGAGGCAGACGACCTTGCACCCCGTGCGGAACCCCGGGTCGACCGCGAGGACGCGTTTCGCCCCGAGCGGAGGCGCCATGAGGAGCTGCCTGAGGTTCTCCGAGAAGACGCCGATCGCAACGTCGTCGGCGCGGCCCTTTGCCGCCGCCCGGGTCTCCGACTCGACGGAGGGGCCGAGGAGGCGGTCGTAGGACTCGTGGGCCGCCATGCGCACGTGCTCGGATGAGCCTCCCCGCCCGCGAACGAACCGTCCCTCCAGCAAACGGTAGGCCTCCTCCTCCGGGGGCGCGATCGCCACCTTGAGGAACCCCTCCTCCTCGCCGCGCAAGATCGCGAGGACACGGTGAGAGGGGGCCGAGCGCAGCGGTTCGCTCTTGTCGAAATAGTCGCGGTACTTGGCCCCCTCGACGTCCTTGCCGCGGACCACCTTCGACCGCACGACGCCGCGCGCCCAGTACAGGTCGCGCATCGCCGCGCGCGTCGGCGCATCCTCGCTCACCCACTCCGCGACGATGTCCCGCGCGCCCTGGAGGGCCTCCTCGACGTCGGTCACGCCCTTTTGCGCGTCGACGAAAACACGCGCCTCCGCCTCGGGGTCCGCGTTCCCCTGCTCGAAGAGCCGCTTCGCGAGCGGCTCGAGCCCCTTCTCGCGGGCGATCATCGCGCGCGTGCGCCGCTTGGGGCGGTACGGGAGATAGACGTCCTCGAGGAGCGTCATCGTGGCCGCGGCGGAGATGCGCGCCCTGAGCTCGTCCGTCAGCAGCCCGCGCTCCGTAAGCGACTCGAGGATCGTCGTGCGCCGCGCGTCGAGCTCCCCGAGCTGCTCCAGGCGGTCCCGGACCCGCGCGAGGGCGACCTCGTCGAGCGTGCCGGTCGCCTCCTTCCGGTACCGCGCGATGAACGGGACCGTGGCCCCCTCGCCGAGCAGCCGCGCGGCGGCCTGGACCTGCTGAGGGCGCAGCGACAGCTCCCGGGCGATCGCTGCGACGTGTGCTTCGCTCATCGTGCCGACTCCAACGTGACGCGAAAGGTCGTGGCACCGTCGACCGAGTCGACCGCGATCGTCCCGCCAAATGCCTCGATCCGTTCCTTGGTAATCGCGAGGCCGAGCCCCGTCCCCCCCTTCGACGCGAAAGGCTCGAACAGGTGCTCGCGCACCTCGGGGGGAATCCCCGGCCCCTCGTTCGTGACCTGAAGGACGACGGCGTCGCCCGACTCCACGACGACGCGCACGGGCCTCCCCTCGGGCGAGGCCGACACGGCGTTGAGGAGCAGGTTGAACAGCGCCGCCTTGAGGCCCGCCTCGCTCGCGAGGGCGGTCGCCTTGGGGGCGCGGAGGTCCTCCTCGATGACGACGCCCCGCCTCCTCGCCTCGTGCGTCAGGATGTAGATCACGTTCCGCACGATCGGGACGAGGTCCACCGGCACGCGGTCGGACGACCCCGGCCGCGCGAAGGCCAGCACCTCGTGGACGACGCGGTCGAGCCGCTGGATCTCCTGCGCGATTACCTCGAGGTCCCGACGCAGCGGGTGTCCCGCGGGGAGCTCCTCCTCCATGCTCTGGCTGATCGCGCGGATGCTCGAGAGGGGGTTCTTCACCTCGTGGGCGACGCTCGCGGAGAGCATCCCGAGGGCGGAGAGGCGCTCGGCCTGCTGCGCCTTCCGCTCGGCGAGAATCCGCTCCGCGACGAGTCGACGGTTCCGGAGCGCGGCGCAGAACTGCAGGATGGCGATGCGCGCCTCCTCCATCTCCCCGCGGCCGTAGTGGCGGTTGAAGCGACGCGGCCCGAGGAGGAGGACGCCGAGGAGATCCTCTCCCTCGCCGACGGGCAGCAGCACCCTCCCGCCGAGGGCGCGCACGGCGCCGACGACCTCGGGCGAGGCGCCGCGGAGGATGCTCACGGGCTCCCGCGCGCCGCCCTCGAAGCATGCGAACACCGCGGGGGCGCCGGCGTCGCCCGGCTTGATCAGCCTCGCGACGTCGGTCTCGAAGGCCTCGGAGAACCGCACGACGAGGAGCTTCTCGAGCTTCGACGGGTCCCCCTCGGCGGAGACGAGCTCGCGGCCGAACCGCTCGAGGACCTCGAGCGACCACTCGCGGTCGCGGAACCAGGTCTCGTGGAAGAGGCGCGTCGCGAGCCGGCGCATCGGCTCGATGGAGAGGACGAGGAGGAGGAAGAGGACGACCTCGACGGACACGGGGGCGCCGAGCCGCTTCACGCCGCAGAAGTAGAGGAAGACGACGAGGACGAGGAGGCCGGTGCGGAGCGTCGTATTCCTGACCTCGAGGTCGAGGAGGTTCCAGCGGAAGACGGCCCAGAGGAAGTAGAGGGCGGGGAGGAGGGGGGAGGCGAAGAGGACGACCTGGCCGACGCCGGGGGTCTCGCGGTGGTCGAGGGCGTCGAGGCGCTCCCCCACCACGAGGCAGAGGGCGACGACGAGGAGGGGCCAAGGGAGGAGGCGGAAGAAGCCGCGGGCCTCGTCGAGCTTGACGCGGCGGGCGATGACGACGCCGCACGCGGAGGCGACGGCGAGGTAGGCGGCCTGGAGGTAGACGTAGACGCGCGCCTCCAAGGCGAACGAGGCGAGTGAGGAGACCTCGGGGTCGGCGAAGAGCCGCCATGCGCCGCGCGCGAGCACCAGGGAGGGGAGGTAGACGATGGCGGAGACGAAGCGCGACGGGGTGCGCTGCTCCATGCGGGCGAGGAAGTCGAGGAGGACGTGAACGAGGAGCGGGGCCATGAGCCAGTAGCCCAGGCCCTTCATCGCGTCGAGGAGGAGGCCGAGGCCGGGGAAGCGGCCGGGGAAGGTAGTCTCCAGGAGCAGGCCGACGAGGTTTCCTGCGTACCAGAAGAGGATGGCGCCGAAGAGGAGGACGAGGAGGCGGGGGGCGACGCGTTTGCCGAGGAGGATGGCGAAGAGGAACCCGTTGAGGAGGGCGCCGAGGACGAATGTGATCAGCTCAGCCAGGAGGAAGCCGTCCATCGGCGCATTGTAGTTGTCCCCGTCGGATCCGCAATCAGAGGAGTCGCTTCCACAACCCGCCAAAGAACGGCGTCAACAGGACGACCGCGTACCAGATCCACAGGTGAGGCAATCGGCGCATCATCGCAATGCTCCTTTCTGGCTACGCCACGCGGGTCCGAAGAAGTCCCCGCGTGGCGATCGCCGCTGAAGAAACGGCCACGAGCGCGGCGTTCATCGTCGCGAGCCCCCAGAAGAGCGCCCCTCCCAGCGCCGCGAGGCCCGCTTGCCTTGCCCCTTCCGCCCAGTGATTCGTTCTCATGCTCACCTCCCTGGGGCCGCCGGCTGGCGCCCTTGCGCCAGCGCGGGGCCCCTTGCGTTCCTATGCGTTGTCCGGTGGGCCGCGTGTCCGTCCGCGACCCGTGGGAGAGAGATACACGCGTCGTGCCATCACGACTCGATCTGACGAGATCGTCGCAAGCGACGCAGCAGCCATGACATGGCGTGCGCGACCTGGAGACACGGCGCGGCCGTGCATGCAGTCCGGACACGCCAGATGCTGGGTCCGCCTTGCGCCCGTCCATCCGCGATCCGCAATCCGCGATCCGCAATGCGAGGGCTCCCCCTTGCGCCCGTCACGGGGGGGCGCGTAGAATCGCGGCTCGTACACGTCTCGCGGTGGGGGTCGATCAGGAGGAGAGCATGAGGCGCATCGGGTGGGTCTTCCTGTCGCTGCTCGTCGCGGCGGTCTCTGCGCGCGCCGAGATCCTGTGGGTCGCGAACGCGACCGCGGGGACGGTCAGCGTCATCGACACGAGAAAGGCGAACCGCGTCGTCGCGAACATCCCGCTCGGCGCCGGGTCGATCCCCGTGGAGGTGGCCGTCGGCGCCTTCTACCCCGAGGTCTACGTCACGGACGCGGGGCGGGCGAGCCTCTGGGTCCTCTCGTACGTCTCGAAGGCGGTGATCACCGAGATCCCGCTGTCGATCGTGTCGCCGTTCGGCCTGGCGGTGCATCCGCTCGGGGACTGGGTCTACATCTCGAACCTCGACGCCGGTCTGACCGCCGGGTTGATCAGCATCGTGGATGTGCGGAGGCGGCGCGAGCTCCGGACGATCGACATCTCGACGCAGGGGTTGACCTCGCGCGACGTGGCCCTGACGCCGGTCTCCGCGACGACGCTCTACATCGCGTGCAGTGGGACCGACTCGATTGCGGGGGTCAACACCAGGACGAACACGCTCCTCGGGGGGGCCTTCCCGCTCCTCCTCGGAACGGCGGCGAGCGCCCCATCCGCCCTTGCGCTCAGGCGCGACAACGGTTTCCTGTATGTATGCGACGACGACCCCCTGGGTGCGGCGTCGGAGTTGGTGGTCTTCGATGTGCCGACGCTGTCGCCGTTCGTGGTGCCGATGGCGGTGGGGGAACGCTGCACGGACATCGTATGCCACCCGAACAACCGGAAGGCGTACGTCTGTACGGGCGGGGGCGCGCGCGTGCGAGTGCTGAACACGGTCGTGCACACGTTCGTGGGGAACGTCATCAACGTCCCGGCGGCGGCGACCCCGGCGAAGGCAGCGCTGAGCGAGGACGGGCGGACGGGGATGTTCACGGAACAGGCGGGCAGCGGCGCGATGATCTTCCAGACGATGGCGGACATCGTCACGAGCCCGGTGATCGGGACGGGTGCGCTGCCGTTCGGCTGCGCGATCGCGGCGATCACGAGCGACCCGATCGGCGCCCGGGTCCGCCAGCGCCAGAACCGCAGGAGGTAGCGGGTCGATGCGGTTGCTCGGGGCCTCCGTCGCGCTGGCGGCGCTCCTCCTTGCCGCCGCGGCGCTTCTGCGCCCGACGACGGAGCCTCCTGCTCGCGGGGCCCCCTCGCCTGCTCCCCCGCCCCTCTCGGGCGGGCTGCCCGCTCCACCGACCGTGCCGATGGGCGGGGCGACGACGGACCCCTCGCTCGTGGTTCCCCTGGGGGACGACTTCACGGCGTCGCCCGACGCAATCCAGGCCCCCTCCCAGGAGCGGCTTCACTTCGAGCTGTCGAAGCTGCTCCTGCTTGACGTCCAGCAGTCGCAGCGCATCCGCGATGTGCTCGATCGTCACGCGCAGCGGATGGCGGAGCTGTTGCACGCGGAGCGCGACGACGCCTTCGCGGACCGGCTGGCCCGCGCGCGGCAGGCGTTCGCGGAGGAGCTGCTCTCGACGCTCACGGCCGAGCAGCAGATCGCGCTGAAGGCATCGACGCTCTGGAATGGCATGGTCGCGCCCCCGGGGACGGACAATCGATAGCGCCGCCGCGCGAGAGAGGGAGCGTCAATCGCCGTAGGTCGTCAGGACCTTCTGGAAGTCCTTGTTCGCGCGGACGGCGTCGAAGCCGGGGTCGTCCTTCGCCTCGCCCGCCATCTCGGGGTCGAGCTTGCACGCCTCCGTCAGGTAGGTGACCGCCGCCGAGCCCTTCCCCTGCATCGCCGCCGAGAGGGCCAGGTCGTACGGAAACCAGGCGTTCTCCTTGTCCAGCGACTTCCCCTTCTTGAACTGCTCCTCCGCCTTCGCGTACTCCCCCACCTTGAGGTGCGCAATCCCCAGCCCCTCGAGCACCAGGCTCATCGAACCGACGGGCAGCTTGTCTGACCCCTTCGCCTTCGACTCCTGCGTGATCGCGTCGAGGTAGCACATGATCGAGTCGTTCGGCTTCGACGGGCTCTGGTGCAGGTAGACGTGCCCGAGCAGAGCCAGCGAGCGGAAGTCCGCGGGGTCCTCGGCCACCAGCTTGAGCAGCGTCTGCTCGGCCTCCTGGAACCTCGACGCGACCTCCGCCTGCCAGGCGCTCATGTACGCCTTGTCGCGGTCCGATCCACTCTCCTGGACCGCCTTGGTGTAGGCGTTCACCGCGCTCTTGCTCGTCGGGTCGAGCTCGAACCCCTTCCTGAGGAGGTCGAGCCCCTGCTGAGTCTTCGCGAGCTTGAGGTACAGGTTTCCCAGGTCGACGTACGCCGGGACGTGCGTCGCGTCGAGGGAGATCGCCTTCTTCAGCATCTTCTCCGCGTTGTCCGGGTCGGCCTTCTGCCACATCGCGTAGCCGAGGTTTGCAAAGGCCTCCGCGTTCTTCGCGTCCAGCTTCACGGCCTGCTGCAGCGCCGTGACGGCCTCGTCCCACTTCTGCGCGGCGACGTACGAGGCCCCCATCTCGGCCCACGCGGGGGCGAGGTTGGGGCTGAGGTTCGTCGCCTGGCGGAAGGAGTTCGCCGCCTGGCCGAACTGGCGCAGCTCCTTCTGGCAGAGGCCCATCTCGTACCAGGCGCCCGCGAACTTCGGGCTGTCCTTCGTGATCTGCTGGTAGAGCTGGAGGGCCTCCTGGAAGCGGCCGCGCAGGTAGAGGTCGTACGCCTCTTCGAAGCGCGGGTCGTCGGCCGCGGGGAGCGCGGAGGCGATCAGCAGGACGAGGGCGAAGAAGAGCCGCATGGGGGCCTCCCTTGGAAGTGCCGGAGGACGGGACGCGCGTGCGCCCCGTCCTCGGATCATCCTACGCAGGATCGTGCCAGGAGTCTAGCGGCGCGGGCCGGGCTGGCCGCCTCCGCCGTTGCCCTCGCGCGGACGGTCGCCTTCGCGCGGACGATCGCCTTCGCGCGGGTGCTCGCGGTCGCGGTTCTCGCCGTCGCCGTCCTCACGGTGACGACGCAGCCAGCGATGGACCTCCTCCTGGTGGCGGCGGACCCAGCGATGGAACTCCTCGTGGTCTCCATCGCCGCGGCGGGCGCCGCGTCCGTCCTCGTCGCCCTCGCCCTCCTGGCGGCGGCGGTGCTCGCCATCGCCGGCCTCGGCGTCGCCGTCTCCGCCCCTGCGGCGGTGAGCGACGCGGCGGTGGTGGCGGCGCGCGGGGTCGCCGTCGTCCGCATCCTCGTCGCCGTCGTCGTGGTCGCCGCCATCCCGGGCGTCTCCGTCGTGATCGCCCCGCTCACGGTCGCCTCCGTCGCGGCCGCGCTCATCGCCCTCGGCCCAGACGCGGAAGCCGAATCCAAGGAACACCGCGCCCATCAGGATGGTCGCGGGCAGCCACCTCAGGCTCCTCATCGTTCAATCCTCCTCTCGGATTCCCCTGACAAGACTCTACCGACCGCGACCGCCGCGGTCACCACCGGGGTTTGGATTCTCGCGCGGATTGCGCTCGCGGGGGGGGCCGTCCCCCTCCGCCGGCGCCTCTTCCTCGGCCCCCGGGTCGGGGTGGAAGAGGGTGTCGGTCGTGATGACGATCGAGTCGATCCGCAGGCCGCCGCGCGGGTCGAGGAAGCGGACGACGTGGCGGCCGGCGGCCAGATCGACGGCGTCGACGCTGGACCAGGCCCACTCCTCGCCGCGGCCCCGGGCGGGCATCTCGCGCGGCTTGCCTCCGTCGAGCGACACTGCGAAGGCGCCCTGCTCGCGACGGTCTCCCGTGGACGCGCGGGCAAAGAGGCGATAGACGCCGGCGCGCTTCGCGTCGAAGGCGATCTCGACGTAGCCGGGCTCCTCCTCGCGGTCGTGCGGGGAGCTGGTCACGTAGCGACCGCCGCTTGCGGAGCTGTCGGTCCTTGCCTTCATCGGGTCCTTGATGCGCCCCTTCTCGGCCTCGCAGGTCACGAAGACCTCGAGGTCGCGCGTCCAGGCGAGGAGGGCGACGTTGTCGGCCTTCGCGGGCTCGCCGGGGCCCTTTCCTTCGAGGAAGAGGCACGCGAGTCCGCGGGGGACGAGGAGGTTCTGGCCGGCGGCCTCGACGTTCACCTCTCCGTCGAAGGGGAGGACGCGGGCCTGGCGGTTGGTGAGCGCCGCGAGGAAGCGGGCGGCCTTCGCGTGGACGCGGCCGCCGGCGAGGTCGAGCGAGAGGCCGCGCTCCCCGGCGCCGCGCGCGTCGACGAGGGAAGCGCCGCGGGCGAGGACGAGCTCGGTGTCGCGCTCGAAGAGGGCGATGGAGAGCTCGGAGTTCTTCTCGAGGGAGACGGTGTGGCCGGCGAACGTGACGCGGGCGGACTTGGAGCCTCCGACCTTCAGGGAGAGGCGACCCTCGGCCTTGAGCGACTGGCCCTCCTTGAGCGGCTGCCAGGTCTTGCCGGGGAGCTGGACATCGACGGAGCCGAGGGTAGCGATGAGGCTGAAGGGCTGCTCCTTGGGCACGGTGGGCTCGGGGGCGGGGGGATCCACGGGGCTCACGGGTTCGGGGGGCTTCTGCGCGTGCTCCTCGGGGGGCTCCGGCAGGGCGCCATCAGGCGGCTGCGTCTCCTCGAGGGGGTCGGGCTGCCTCGGCTCGAGGACGAGTTCCTCGGGTTCCTCCGGCGACTTGGGCTCCGGCGTCGGGGGCTGCTGGACGATTTCTTCGGGCGGCTTCTGCGGGAGCGATTGTGGAGGCTTGGGCTGGGCGACCTGGGTCCCCTGGTCCTTCGGGGTCGAATGCTTGGCGAACCACACACCGGCGCCGATGGAGGCGATGACGAGGGCGGCGGCGACCCAGCCCCAGCTTGAGCCGGGGCGGGCGGTGCGCGCCGTCGGCCTGGGGACGCGCGCGGCGGGTTGGGGGACGGGCGTCTTGGCGCGGGAGCCGATGGACTTGCGGATCACGAGGAGGGCGTCGGCGCACTTCCTGCAGCGGCCGAGGTGGACGAGGAAGGCGCCCTTGGAGGCGTCCTCGAGCTGGCCCGCGGCGAAGACGGCGAGCTTGGGCGAGGAGAGGCAGCCCGCAGCGGGCCTCGCCAGGGACATGACGGCGGCGAGGCGTGCGACGCGGTCGGTCTCGGTGGTGCACGCGGCGCAGGTAGCGACGTGGTCGCCGACGGACCTGGCCTGAGTCGGTTGGAGGGCCTTGTCCAGCCAGGCGTGCAGGATGTCGTTTGTGGGACAGCTCATGATTCCCGACCCAGCGAGCTTGCTCTGCCAGTCCGAGGGGTGAATGCCGGTGCCGCTTGCGAGTCGGGCCGGGAAATCCAGAAACTACCGGAGGAGGTCCTGAATCTTCTTGTACTCGGGGAGCGCTTCCAGCCGCTTCATGATACGGAACTTGCGCTTGCCTATGGAGTTGGAGGGAATGGCGAGGAGGAGGGCGATGTCGTCGTAGCTGCGTTGTTGGACGTAGAAGAGCTCGAGGAGGGCTCGATCTTCGGGGCTCAACGAGGCGAGGAGCCTCTCGAGCATCTGGGCGGACTCATCGGGGGGGAGGTCGAGGACGGCGGGGGGAGGGGCCTTGTCGAGGGATTGGGTGGGGGGATTGGCGTCGCGGGCGGCGTGGGAGCAGACGCGGGAGGCGATGACGGCGATCCAGGGCTTCAACAGATAGGGGGGCCCGAAGGCCTTGAGCGTGGCCTTGTCGCGGCCGAGGAGCTGTTGGAAGGTGGCGCTGGCGAGGTCGTCGACGTCGTGGTCCTGGGGATTGGGACCACGTCGCGCGAGGTTCTTGCGGACGACGCCCTTGACCCAGGGGGTGAGGGTCTGGACGAACTCCTCCCACGCGCGGGGTTCGCCGCGGAGGCAGGCCTCGACCAGCTCACGATCGGGGAGGGGCATCTCTCGGCGCCGATGGGGACCGAGAGGCATCTACACGAAGTGCTGAAGGAAAGCAAGACACGGGCGGGACGGCGAGCCTACCAGAACTCGACACGCAGCAGGCGAACGAGCTTCCTTCCGAGGATCGCGAGGGATCGACGCTCGCCGCAGGCGATGCGCGCCTCCCCGGTCATGCCCGGCCGTAGCCGCCCGCCCGGGTCGGAGACGATGCAGCGCACGCGGCGCCTGGGGCGTGGCGAGTGTGTTGTGGGGGGACCGCTCATCGGTCTGGTTTTCCTCCGGGGCGTTGTGACTCTGACGACGATTCCAGAGGGCTACGCGCCGTCGCGCTTCTCGAGTGCGGCGAGGCGAGTCTCATGCTTCTGCGTGCCCTCTTCCATGGTGCGGTGGCGTTCGTCGTGGACGAGGTGCTTCTTCCAGAGGTGGTCGTTGTCGGTGACGCACTTGTCGACGGCCGACTGGTAGGTTGAGATCTGGTCTCTGCTGGCCATCGTGGACTCGATCCGGTCCAGCCGGTCCCGAATCTTCCCGATCTCGTTTGCGACCCTCTTGAGGGATTCCTTCAAGTCGTCTTCGGTCGCGAAGCGTTTCAGGTCGTCCTTCGTCGCGAAGCGCTTCAGGTCATCCTTCGTCGCGAAGCGCTTCAAGGCGATTTGCAGCGCAGCCTGCAGGTCGGCGCGCAGCTCGGCGCGCGTGATTGGTGTGCCGTTCTTCTTGGCCATGACGCGCGGGAGTGTACCCACGACCCGGCCCCTGGTCGAGCGGAAGGCATGCGGCCACCATGGGCGTTGACGACGATTGTACCCCTGCCCCAGGATCGACACACACGTGGGAGGCGGGCGGATCCGGATCGAGGGATGGTCGTCGATACGCGCGAAGGGACGCGAGGAGACAACGGCCCGCTACGGGCCCTGCGGGCCATTGGCCGACCGGAGGGCTGCGCGGAGGGGACCACGTGGAAGGCATGATCGAGGTGGCCGACAGTTTCCTCGCACCCGACCGCGGGCACCCCGCAGCACGTGCTGGTCGACCGCGTGGACACAGCCGTGGGGCCGTGGGGGTGTTCGAGAAGCCGGTCTTCGTAGAGGCCCGTCACGCCAGGGTGGCGGCATTCGAAGTGCGCGGGGTCGTCTCGCTGAACCTCGATGGGGGCTGAGCGCGCTTGCGCTTGTATGGACAGGACTCAACTTCCTCAAACGCATTTGATACCTCGACTCGGGTCGAGCGAGCTCCTCGCGTGCGCTGGACCGGCTGCATGCCCAGGGACGGATCACGTAGACCTGTGAATCCGCCCGGGTGTGTCGGCTCGAAACACCGAAGGAACACAGTACAAAACACCCATAACACGTTGCATGGTGGGTTGTTGTGGTTAGATCCACGAACGACTGACCCGCCGGGGCGCAGTGAGCCATGAGGCCTGGGCCGACGTTTCTCCCGCTTTGTGGGCACACACAGCAACCACTTTTCGCTGCTGAACTTACGCCGACAGGAGATCACGGAACCCAGTCGTCTTCGGCATGTGGATTGCGGGAATCCAATGGGTTTCACGTTGAATTGGCCCATAAGCGAGTTGGGCCAGATCGTTAGTGCGTGATCCTCCACAAGTCCCATAGTGCAACGGTGAAACCTCAAGGGTATTCGATCAGGTCGAGTTCGCTTCAAGAACCGAAAACACATGAGATTGGGACGCGAGATGGGAATCACGAAACCGCGGCGGACAATCGCCCCGCCCCCGCAGAATCAGGTTTGTTGGCGCTTGGCGTTCGCCGTGGCGGCGTTCCTGTCGCTGACCGTCGCCTTCCCGGCGGGGGCGGTCGATGCAATCCTGCTCCCTGGGAGCACAACCACCTCCCCCAGCATGTACGTGCCGCGGGTCAACTCTCCTCTCAACACAAGCGCCAAGCCCTTTCTGATCGTGTGCAAGTTCTACGATGAGGATGCGCCGGCGGTCGGAGTGCCCCGGGTGAGCATCAGTATCCAGTCCCCCGCTCCCCTCGTGACGGATCTCGCCGTGAGTATCGGGGACGGTGGGGCCGGGGTCAATGGCGCCGGAACATTGACGATTACCGCGGACGGCGGCGGGTTCTACACCGTCACGCTCCCCTGGAATCCCGCCGACACCCTCGCCGTGGGGCTCTACGACCTCCAGTTCGCTGTGGACGGAGACGGTGTTGGCGGCGTCGATCCCGGGGCCACAGACACCTACGCCAACAACACGGACGAAATGCGAGTGGGTGCCCGGGGATTCTACGTCAACGATGGTTTCACGGCGGGCGACGTGTATTGCACCAACATCGGCGCAGACAACAACAATGCGAACACCCAAGCGATTCCCACTGACGACTTGAACGACGTCCCTGTCGATCAGGTGCTCACCGCCGACGACATGGTCTTCGTGGACACAGGGACCTGGACGGTCGGCGCCGCCGCGCCTAACGCTGTGGTGACAGCCACGTTTGGCACGGCGGATGACGGCACGGGCGTGTCGAACAACCTGTTCATCATCGGCTCTACGCACCCCAATCGCACCAAGTTCAACATGAATAATTCGACCACCATCATTGCCTTCTACCTGAACTCGGGAGACTACATCACGATCACGAACTTCGAGATCTACAATGATGGGGCCGGCGGCAGCTCCTTACCGGTGTATGCCACAGGATCACTCAACAGCGAGGTGCGCAACTGCACTTTTCATGACAATGCCTACAGCGTCTACTTCACAGCAACGAGCACCAACTGCACGGTGCGCAATTGCACCTTTTACGCGAACAGCGCCCCGAGCATCTTCATCGTGGGCTCGGCGACAGCAACGATCGATCACAACCTCATCTATGGGTGTGGGGGGGACGGGGTCTATCTCGCCGACGGCGACAACGCGACCATCACCTTCAACACCATTTATAACTGCGGGAACTTCGCTAATGTGACCATTCAGGACTCAGGGGGTGGGAGCACAGGGACCGTCCTGAAAAACAACAATCTCTGGTCGGCATCTCCCGGACACTCTTGCGTCTACATGACCGCTCTGTCGGAAACCGGACTTCCCGCGAATAACTTCAACTACAACAACCTATACGCGACGAACGGCGCCAACATCGGCTTCCGTGTCGCTGCCTACCATGCGACGCTCGCGGCGTGGCAGACCGCTGGGGCAACCGACGAAGACATGAATTCCATCTCCGCCGATCCCCGCTTCGTGAGTGTGGCGCCTGGAAGCGAGGACTTCCACGAAGAGTCGCGCTATGGCTCCTACTCGGGCGGACTCTGGACCCCCAATGCGGCGAACAGCCCGTGCATCGACGCCGCGGACCCCGCACAGGGCTTCGCCCTGGAGCCGGCCAACAACGGCGGTCGCGCGAATCAGGGCGTCTACGGCAACACCGCGCAAGCCTCCAAGAGAGACGATGGCACAAACACGACCGTGTGGACGGGGGCCAACGGAACCACGCGGGCCTGGAACAACCATGGGAACTGGTCGGGAGGTGAGCCCACTTCGGCGCGGCATGCCACGATCGCTTCAGCCACGTTCAATCCGCTCCTCACGGTGGCGGGGACGACCTCGAACCTCTCGATTACGACAGGAATCCTCCCGGTCAACGCGGGGGGATCGCTGAATGTCTACGGAAGCCTGTCGAAGACGGGAGGCACGTGGACGAACCTCGCCGGGACGACGGTCTTGCTGCTGGGGAGCGGCAACCAATCGATCAATCCGGGAGGGACCGCCTTCCAGAACCTCACAGTCAACAGCACCGGCGGCACCGTCACGGCCACCGGGGCGTGGACCGTGAACGGGACATACACGCAAACGGCGGGCACGGCCGATCTGGGTGCCGTATCGACCACATTTGGCGGGGCGACGAACATCAACGGAGGAACGCTCCAGACGGGTTCGGGCGCCGCTACCTTCAACGGCGCCGTCACGGTGAACAGTGGCGGTACGTGGAAGGTGGCCGCCGGAACCGCCACCGCCGCGGTGGGGCCGACAGTGGCCTTGGGCGGGACCCTATACATGACGGGGAACGGGATTCTGAGAATCGGGAACGCACTCACGCTGACAGTGAACGGCACGCTTTCAACTCTTGCCTCTGGTGGGATACCAAAGATCACGACGAGTGGGACAGAGGGGATTAACTTCTACGGAATTTCTGTGGGTGCGACGGGTCGTCTCTATCTCGTCGGCCTTGACGTGGTCTCTGTCAACTCAAGTGGTTTGAACGTAGCCGCGGGTGCTGCTTACGACTATCTTGACAAGGTCAATTTCTCTCTCGGTCAGGCTGGAGTGAGGTATCTCAATCTCCACCCAGCCTTCGGGACCTTCAAGTTCAGGCTGAACACCTTCGACCTCTCTGCCGGCACCAGCGTCGCCCTCAACGACGGGTTGACCGGCTCGACGGCTGCGATCACGATGGAGAACTCCGGCGGGGCGAAGGGAGACAACGACTTCGCGGATGGGTTCACGGGGGAATCCACCGACCTGGACCCGGACGGGGATTCGCACATCACCTGGACCTATTTCAAGACATGGACCGGGGCGATCAATCAGTGGTGGGGCGTTGCGGGGAACTGGGAGGGCGGAGTTGTGCCGGTCGCCGGGGAGGATGTGTTGATCCGGGCCGGGGGCAACCCCGCGGTCTTGAATCAGAACGTCAGCATCCGGAACATCACCATCGACTCGGGCGGCGAACTTCGCCTCGGTTCCTACACGCTCACCATCACGGGCGACACCTTTCGCTCCGACGGCGGGACGTTCACGCCAAACACGGGTACGGTGAGCCTCCAGGGAGCGGCGGACCAGGTGATCTCCAGCGGACTGAATCCATTCTACAACCTGGAGATCGCCTCCGGCGGCACGGTGAACTTGGTGGCGAATCTGACGGTCCAAAACAACCTGACGGTCACTACGGGAACACTGAATCTGAACGGGTTCGCGGTCGACCTGACGGCGGGTGGAGCGGCGGCGTTCACGGTGGCGACCTCGAAGACCGTTCTCATGGGCGGAAATTCGACGCTCACGACCTCCGCGACGACCACGAGCACGATCAACGGGACAGTGTCGATGTCGGGATCGGCCTCGTGGGTCTCAAACGGGTCGTTGATCGTCTCGGGAACGGGCACGCTGAGCATGACGGGGTCCACGATCCTGCGGATTGCGGACGCCGCGACGGCCACGATCAACGGGACGTTCAGCTCGTCCGCTTCGGGCGGAAGCACACCCACGGTGACGAAGACGTCGGCCGGCGCGGGTGGATTCGGATTTAGCATGGCGGGGTCGGGGACGATCAATGTTACGGCGCTCAGCTTCTCATATGCCGGATTGAACGGACTGAACATCTCGGCGGGCACGGTCAACTTGACCGCGATCAACAACATTGCTTTCACCAACGCGGCGAGCGGAGGAAGGCATCTGCGGGTGGTCCGGACGGCGGCCGGAGGCCCGTTCAGTTCGGCCAACTGCTCGTTCGACTCCGTTGCGGGGGGTGGGAAGAACGTGACCCTCTCCGGGGGCGGCGCGTTCACGCTCACGATGGTAAATTCAAGCGGGGTGTTCGGGGGGTCAGTGAACGGCCCGGCGAACGAGGACCAGCTGACCGGAACGATCAACTGGAACAAGTCCCTGGTGTGGGCGGGAAAGTGGCGATTCCGGCAGACGATCACGATCACGCCGCAGGGAGGAATCAACGTCCCGGCGGGATTCCCCGTCCTGGTGGGGTGGACGGCGGGGCACGCGGCGACAGAGGATGCCGGGATCAATGCCTCGGGCGCCGACTTTGTGGACGCTGAGGGGGACGACATACGGATCGTCTATTACAACAGCGGGACGGGGGAATGCGTCGAACTGGCGCGGAACATCCTGGACGCCAGGACCGCCAACACGCAGATCTGGTTCAAGACCAGGTACCAAGTGGTGGCGGGCACGCCGGACAGCAACTACTTCTTGTATTATGGCGCCTCGGCCGCGGATGCGGCGAATCCGCCGACAATCAACCCTCAGGCCGCCGGGTCTGGGTTCCTCTCGGACGACTTCGAACGCGGGTCTCCGGGCTGGACCCACTTTGGGCCCGACGATACGTGGGAACTGGGGACGCCATCGAACGGAGGCGCGGGCGGTCCCGCGTCGGCCTATCGCGGGACCAAGGCCTGGAGCACCGATCTCAACGGGAACTACCTGGACGCCGCCGCAAACTTCGAGTGCAATCTGCAACTCCCCCGGATCAATACCTCCGGTTGGAACGCCGTCGCTCCGCAGACGGGAATGCGCGTGCAGTACCGCCGCTGGCATCAGCAGGCCACCAACGATACTGAGGACATGTGGGTAGACAATAACAACGACCAGAGCTTTTCCGGTGTCGCAGTCGGGAGGTGGACGGATGCAGCCTGGACCGCGGTTTCCTTCGATCCGACAGCCGGCTATGAGATCGACAACACCGCCACGGCCGACATCGCTTTCGCCCAGTTCTCCGGTGCTTCGACCAATGACGACGGCATGAATCTGGAGAACGTCATCGTACGACCGACGCTCTCGAGCGAGCCCTCGGTAATCCCCGCCGGATTTACGACGATCACCAGCTTTTGGTCCGATCCCTTCAACTGGAGTCCGCCGGGGGTGCCGGACGCCAACACGGACGTGACCATCAATGGCGGATACACCTATGCGCCGACCCTTGACGTTTCGTCGACCATCTACAGCCTCGACGTGACGAATGGGACGCTCATCGTCGCCGCCGGAAGCCCGGACCTGACAGTCGCCGGGGACATCGCCATCGGGGCGTCCGGGGCTTTCAACGCGTCCGCCGGGGCCGATTCCGACATCACCTTGGGCGGGAACTGGACCCTCACCACCGGCGGGACCTTCACGGCGGGGGCATCCACGCAGACCGTGACCTGCAACGGCGGAGACACGCAGCGGATTCAGGGCACAGCGTCGACTACCTTCCGCGAGTTCGCCACCTCGACCGCCTCCACGCTCGTCCTGATCGACACCGCCGCGACCGTGAACTCGACGACGACGGTGGGGGCCAGCGGAACCCTTAGGGTTTCTTCCGGCGTCACCCTCACATGCTCCGGGGGGACAACGACGGTGAACGGGACCCTGGATGTCGAGCCGGGGGCGACCTTCCGTCTGGCTGGCACAAGCACTCTGACCGTGGCCACGACCGGAACGCTTGAGGCGGTCGGAACGAGCGATTCGGCCCGGGCGATCTTCACGAGCACCGATACGCTAGTCGACGGGACCGGGTACGGCTGTCTCATCAACGGCACGCTGAACGCCTCGTGGGCCAAGTTTGAGTACATGGGCCCGAATGGGATCATCGTGCGGGATTCGGACGGTGCGAACAACAACAATGGTGCGACGATCACGGCGCTCAACGACACGAAGTTCGACAATCCGTCCACACCCTCCGGCGTCATGTTGAACTTCAACGACGGGGCGAACGACTGGGACAAGACCGCGAACGCCACCTACGCGAGCAACGACTTCCGGAACGCGGGCGGGGCGGCCACGCCGATCAACGTCCGGGGTGGTAGCTCCGGGGCACCACTGCACGGCGTCCTCTCGTTCATCCCTGCCGCGGGAACGGTCGTAGGGGAGGCGTTCGACGACGACACCGCCTCCCGCATCGAGTGGCCCAGCGTCGTCGTCCCCGACATGACCGGCGCCATCGCCGACGACAACTCGGGCGGCGGAAGCGGGATCCAGTTCGGCGACCGCGTGACCCTGACCCTCGACAGCCCGACGAACGGGTTCCCCATTAACGACGGGAACATCAACACGACTCTGATCCTCTCCGGTGGCCACGTGTGGGGATCCGGCCTCACGATTTCCTGGAACAGCCCGACGAACACGATCCTGACGATCCAGTTCGGGCTGGGGGCCACGGTGGCGCCGGGGGACTCGATCACGATCGCCGGCGCCACGATCCGGGACGTGACCAACACGAACAACGCGACCGGGTCAAACCCTCCGATCACGGGCTCTTTCGGAGCCGACACGCCGACCCTCAGCTCGGCCGTGGCGAACGACCCGCCGGCCGAGTCCTCCGGGATCGGGGCCGGGGACACGGTCATCCTGCGGTTCGACAAGGCCACGAACGGGTACGGGATCACGAACTTCAACATCGATTCAGTGCTGGTGCTCCCGCTCGGACACTCCTGGACCAATGGCACACTGAACGGGGTCACCTCGGCGATCTGGTCCACGAACACCTTCTCGAACGACACACTGACGATCACCTTCTCCGGGAGCGGGACGGCCCCGACGGTGACCGTCGGGGACACGATTTCCGTTGCCGCGGCGACGATCAGGGACATCACGGAGACGAACAACGCGGTGGGCTCCCCTCCCTTGATCTCCGGTGCCTTCGGCTCCGACACGCCCGCCGTCCTTTCTGCCGTGGCGGACAACAACTCCGGATCGGGAGCGGCGGGGATCCAGGCGGGGGACCGGGTGAAGCTCACGTTTGACGCCCAGACGAATGCCTACGACGTGCTCCAAGGGGGGGGGCTGAACGCGAGTCTGCCCGTGGCCACGAAGACCTGGGGAAACGGGACCTTCACCGCCGTCTGGACCTTGAGCAACACGGTCCTTACGATCACGTTCGTGACGATCGGGGGGACGGTGCCGACTGTCCTCAGCGGGGATTCCTTATCGATCACAGGGGGCACGATCCGGGATTTGACAGGAACAATCAACGCGACAGGGTCACCGCTGGCGATCGGAGGCTCATTCAACCCAGCCGGGCCGAAGATCGTGTCGGTGGTGGCAGAAGACCCGGCGCCGAACGACGGACCCGGGATCCAGAACACCGACCGCGTGATCCTGACGTTCAACATCCCGACCGACTCGTACACCGCGGGCCTGACAACGGCCTCCATCCTGTCTCACATCACGATCAGCGGCGGAGGCACGTGGGGCGGAATCGCCTCCGCATCGTGGCTGGACAACAAGACGCTGATCGTCACCTTCGACGGAACCGGGGCCCCGACCATCGCGGTCGGCGCCCTTCTGAGTTTTCCGGCCGCGACGGAGGTCGACGATCTCGGAGGGACCCTCAACGCGACAAACGTGGACAACGTCCCGATCACCGGTTCGTTCGGAGGCCCGTTCACTCCAGACCTGACGGGGGCAACGGCGGCGGACAACACCGCGGGCGCCGGGATCGACTCCGACGACACCGTGACGCTCACGTTTGACCGCGCCACGAACGCCTACGCGATCACGCAGGCGAACATCGACAGCGTCCTCGTCCTGTCCGGCGGACACAGTTGGGGCGGGATCACGTCCGCCGTGTGGTCCGGGGGAGACACCGTCCTGACAATCACCTTCAGCGGGTCAGGGGGTCCGACGATCGTGGCCGGCGGCAGCGGAGACTCCATCACGATCGCGGCGAGCACGATCCGGGACTCCACGAACACCAACAACGTCACCGGATCTCCGCCAGTCGTCGGCGGGACCTTCGGGCCCGCGACGACGCCCGAACTGACCCTGGCGCAGGCGACCGGGGCCGGGACCGCGGCCATCCAGGCCGGGGACCAGCTTACCCTCACGTTCGACGATTCGACGAACGGATTCAATGTCCTCTCGGGGTCGGGGCTGAACACCAATCTCCCGGTGGCGGCGAAGACGTGGGGGAACGGGACCTTCACGGCGGTCTGGTCCGCGAGCAACACGATCCTGACCATCACCTTCAGCACGATCGGAGGAACACCACCGACGATTGCAGTTGGGGACGCCTTCACGATCGTGGCGAGCACCATCAGGGACGGGACAAACACGAATCTGTGGACCGACACGCCGGCCACCCCGATCTCCGGCTCGTTCGGGGGCCTGCCTCCGGCGCTCTCCTCCGCGACGGCGTCAGATCCTGGAGATCTGGCCGGCTTCCAATCCGGGCAGGACCGCGTGACACTTTTGTGGAACGCCGCGACGAATTCCTACGTTGTGACGCCCGCCAACATCGACACGGTGCTTCCGATCGAGGGCGGAACGCGGACGTGGGGCAGCATCGTCAGTGCGGTGTGGGGCCCGAATACCACGTTGACGGTCATCCTCGGCACCGGAATGACGCTCGCGATCGGCGACGACATCGGCGTGGCGCCGGGGACGATTCGAGACTTGGCAACCGGCAGCGTGAACGCGACAGGTTCACCCCCCGCGATCACGGGCAACTTCGGCCGGGGGCCGATCATGCAGAGCGCCACCGCCGCGGACGACTCGCTGGAGGGGTCGGGGGCGGATGTCGGGGACACCGTGTCCGTCACGTTCAACGCCCCCACGAACGGTTTCGCGATCACGACCGCGAACGTTCTGGCTACCCTGCCGCTCTCGGCCGGGCACATCTGGGGGGGTATCTCGTCGGCCATCTGGTCGAACAGTTACAAGACGGTCAAGGTGACGTTCGATGGAACCGGCTCCCCGACGGCGATCGAAGGTGACACCCTGGGTCCCCCCGGCGGACCCGGGAATATCAAGGACGCGGGGAACAACACAAACGCGGTGGGGACCGCCGTGATCGGTGGAACTGTGGGCCACAGCATCACCGGCAATCTCTGGCAGTCCGACCGCACGACCGCGATCCCAGGGAGCGTGACCATGCGGTCGTTCCGGGGCTCGACCCAGATCCGGGTCAAGTCCATGAGCGGCGGGACCTTCGACATCAAATCCAGCGACACGGCCGGAGACGTGGTGGCCCTGTACCTGGAAGACGGCACGTACAAGGGCAGCGTGGTCACTGTCGTGAACGGCCTGAACATATCCAGCGTGAACCTCTATCAGAATCACTTCGTCATCCGGAACGACAATGCCGGGACGACCACCACGGCTAACCTGAACGCGGTGGACAACGACGTGCTCAACCCCACCTATGTGCTATACAACGTCGATGCCTCGTCGAATCTGACGTCCAGCCTCACCTCCGGAGTCGAGATTGCGGGGAACTTCACGGCCAGTGGGAGCCTGGGCACGGGTGGCTCGCCACTCGCTGGCCTGCGCGTCACCTCGGGGACCCTCAACCTGGTCGGCGCAAACGGCCTTTCACACAACACAAATGCGTTCACGCTGACGGGCGGGGAGCTGACCTTCGCGGGCGCGAATTACGGGACCCTTACCGTCTCCGGGGCGACGACGCTCTCCGGTGGCACCCTCACGATGGACACTTCGGGGGCAAACCCGGATGTCCTCGACATCAACGGGAACCTCACCATCACGGCGGCCACAATGGTGTGGCCAGCGACGTCTACCGGCGGCCAGATCCGGCTCGCGGGCAACTGGAGCGACACGAACGCCGCGTCGAACATCGACCCCGCGGGCGGCGCGGTGATCTTCGACGGCGGCGCCGGGACGTCGACGCTGGATACCCTCGGAACTGAGCGCTTCTTCGACGTAACCGCGAATGGGGCGTCGAGGGTGGTGGAGGCCCAGGACCCGCTTCTGATCGACGGTTCGCTGACCCTCACGAACGGGACATTCCGGGGCGAGGAGGCCGCGAATGGCTCCAATCGCACGCACGTGATTGGCGGCGACCTGGTCCTGAATGGAGGTACGATCGAGACAAACGCGGCCGCGGCAACAACGGTCATCCTCGACGTCGGAGGCAATTTCACCGCCTCCAGCGGCGCGGTCAGCACTTCGGCCTGTCTCTCCACGGACGAGATCCAGGTGGCAGGCAACGTGTCGGTCACGAGCGCGACCTTCCAGTGTCGCCCGATCCTCCGCATGGACGGCGCGAGCAACAATACCGTCTCGATGGACACGGGGGCCCTCTTCCGCGTCCTCCGCGTCAACAAGGGCGCGGCGGCGACGGAGGTCCGGGTCACCGGCGCGAACCTGCGGGCGAGCCAGCTCATCCTCCAGACGGGCACGCTCAACGTGAGCGGCGCCGCCGCCAGCGTGCAGATCGGCGGCGTCCCCGCCGGCAACTGGCCCGGCGGTGATCCGACGCTGAACACCCGGTTCGACGGGACGACGGCGGCGGGACGTGTCCTCACGATCTCGAACGGCGCGTTCACCACGCCAGCCCTGCTGGACCCGATGGGAACCAACGATGCCGACAACATGGGGACCCTCAACCTCAGCGGCGGAACTCTCACCGTGAGCGGGGACGTCAATTTCGGTGACGCGCGGGTCTTCGCGATCAACCTGACGGGCGGGACCCTCGCCTGCGGGGGGAACTGGACGGTGCAGGACTCCGGCGACGCGGACGCGCCGACCTGGTCCGCGGTCTCGCCGAGCATGGTCGTCTTCGACGGGACGGGGGCGCAGTCGATCGCGCACGGAGGGGGCAACCTGGTGACGCCCGCCTTCTACAATTTCCAGGTGGGACAGGGAGCGAACGGCCCCAATGCCCTGTCCCTCTCCACGAACATGACCTGCAACGATTTCGACGTTGTAGAAGGGATCTTCGCCCCCGGGGACGGACGCACGGTGACCCGCACGGGGGTGACAGCGACGGACATCCAGGCAGGCGGCACCCTCCGCCTCGGGGCGGGGACGCTGCTCCAGCTCGGCGGCGGGGCGGGATCCGCCCTGAACGTTGCGGGTACGCTGTCCACGACCAGCGGCACCGGCCCGGGGAACCGCGCCACGATCCAGGGCACGGGGTTCTACGCCTTCAGTGTCGCGGGCACGATGAACACCAACTACCTGTGGATCGACGACCTGGATGCGACCGGCGTGGCCGTCGGCGCGAATGCGACCCTGACAGGCTGGGCTGGACTCCGGTTCTCCGGGGGGGAGAACCCGGGCGGCCCGAACAACAGCCGCTACATCAACCTGTCGGCGGCGACCGGCACCACGACCCTTCCGCAGTACATCGACGACTGCTGGTTCGAGGCCGGCCCAGACAACAACGTGCTCGGGACCGGGACTGGCCAGACGCACACCAAGGTGACGTTCCGGCGCGCGGCCGGAACGCTCGGCACTTCTGCCGATGCGGAACCGAATGAGTACGACGACGCCAACGACCTGATCGACTGGTCCAGTGGTGCGGAGGTGGTCCTCATGAACGGGACCACCTTCCTGGAGCAGGGGAAGTTCCCGACGTTGCAGGATGCCATCGCCGCCCTGAGTGCCGCGAACAACCTCATCGAGGTGCGCGACAACGTCATCCGGGACGAGACCCTCGTCCTCGCGGACCTCGGATTCGCCTACACAATCGATGGCGCGGTCCTTAGGCCGCCCACCAATGCGATCGCCATCGTGGGGACCGGATTGACGAATCGCGAGATCCTCCAGAACCTGGTCGTCATCAAGCCAACCGCATCCGGGGCCGCGAACGAGGTGATCCGCAACGTCGGGAGGGTCTACCACTGCACCATCGTCGGGGCGGGGACACTGGTCAGGAAGTCCTCAGGGGCCGCGGCGATGCAAATCCAGAACACCATCGTCGGGAACCCGTCGGCTTGGGCCGGCGCACCGATCGTCGATGAGGGGGGAGGCGGCAGCGCCTCGGTCACCTATTCCGATGTTGCGGGAGGATACGCCGGGGCCGGCAATATCGCATCCGACCCCCTCCTGGTGAACTACGACACCGCGGGGGAGATGTACGATGTCCACCTCAGAGAGACATCGCCTTGCATCGACGCCGCGACGCCGATCGGCAGCGTCACGACCGACATGGACCGCGGGAGCGACTTCGAGAACCCTGCCGCCAACCCCAGGCGACCCGTCGAGGCCCCCAACAGCACCGCCGGCTATCCGACCTGGGACAACAACCCCGCCGCGGGGGACACCGCCGACATCGGGGCCGACGAGTTCGGTCCCCTGATCGTCGGGGCAGGGGCCCAAGCAAGACCGCAGGGCGTTCCCCTATGGATCGGCAAGGCCGGGGACGGCGCCGTCGGAAAGCCGGACTCCTTCTCCAACGCGACCCTATCGTTCAACTTCTCCCCGACCGCGATGTACATCGCCGAGAATCTCAACGTCGCGTTCGGCGCCCAGAATGTCCGGATCGCCGCCTACGCCATGAACGACGTGGATAGCAACGGCAAGCTCGATGTCCTCAACGCCGGGGCGGATGTCCGCGATGTGAACTACGGCGCCCCCGCCGTGCAGGTCCAGAAGATCCACTCGATCCTTGCCTACCGCAACCAGGGCGACACCGTCGACACCATTTTCTGCGTGTGCGATACGACGAGCGACACCGATGCCGTCGACCCCAACCGGACCCCGGATGCGATCCTCGCCCTGGAATACAACCCGAGCGGCGGGTCACCTCGGTTCTCGCGGAAGGCGGGGTGGGCCACGAACCCGCGCCCGGCGGGGCCCGGCGGGGCGGGGGGCGCCATCGGCGGCCTCGCCGTCGGACAGCAGACGATCTCCGGCGTCTACTGCTTCTACTTCGTGGCCAACGACGGCTACCTCTACAGGCTACAGGTAGGCAACGGCGCGCCGCTGCCCGCAGGCGGCAAGTGGGACGCCAACGGTAAGCTCGTCCTGACCGCCCCCGACAACGTCTTCAACGGCCAATTCGACGCCCAGGGCGCCCTCTTCGCAGGCAAGTTCAACGACAGCGTCTACGTGCCGGCGCGACTCATGCCGGAGGAGGTCGTCCGCGTCGCGCCCCTGAACACCGGGGGTCTGCCCGCATCGCGCAACTGCGACGGGAGCGCAGGCACCAACAACAACCGCCTGGGCTTCAATGCCATCGCATCCAGCGTTTTCGTCACCGCGGCCGGCCAATTCGTCTGGAGACTCCACGAGGACGGCCTCACCTGGGACGCCGATGCCTATACCTGGACGTGGCAGGCCGACCTCGGGTCGGGCGTCAAGACGACGACGCGCGCCCAGCTCTTCCGGACCCTGGAGGCTCACGTGCGCGTCGGGGCCGGGAATCGACTCTACAAGCTCCAGCGCGAGACGGGGTTCGTCTCGGATGACTCTAATGACAGCACGGATGACTGGGGCCCGGGCCGCTCGTTCCGCGGGAACATCCTCACCGCGCCCACGTATGTCGGCGGGACCTCGAAGGGGACCATCGGCGACGGTCCGCCACCTACCACCACGTACCGAGGCGGAAAGCTCTTCTTCGGCACCGACCAGGGATACTGCTACGCCCTCAGCTACATCCGCGACACCAACACGTTCGCGCCATCGACGGAGGTCAACGGGGACTCCAACCCGAACAAGCAGTCTGCGTGGAGCACGGACACCACGAGCTATCAGGTCATCGACGGACGACCCTACCCCGGCTTCCCGTACCGCATCCCCGGGGTCAAGATCGTCAACCTGTCGCTCCTGACGTCGAGCACCGTCGGCCGACAAGTCATGGTCTTCATCACCGATAACGGTTGGATGTACGGCTTCATCGAACCGTACTGACGCCCCCGTCCCGATTCTGTCCCGCCCCGACACACCCGCCGACGGCGCGTCGGCGCGCCGCAACCAACAGCGGCGTAAGAGCTTGCACGTCATGCGCCGGCGGTGTGGCGCCGGGTGCCAGCGGTGCGGGCGGGGAGGACCACTCCCGCCGCCCCCTCGTGCCAGAGCACTCTTTAACCGTGTGTGGGTCCGTAGTTACGCCTTGAGCTCCGCTCGTCGTGACGCCGACCGCTGGCACCGCGCTTGCGTGGAGTTCTCGAAGATCTCCGTCTGATCCGGTGTAGGCGTGGCACCTGACCGGCGGAGGCAGGCCGGCGCTGGAGTGGGGATCGCCATGCGTACTATTCGGATCGTCGCGGTGACCAGGGATGCCGAGCTCCGCGAATGGCTGAGCTCCCTTCCGCCCGAAGGGAAGCTGCAGATCCAGGCCTTCTGCACCGGCTCGGTCCCCCAGGCCGTCGCGCTGGCCCAGGACGAGGAGACTCGGCTCGTCCTCCTGGACGACACGGCCGCTGCGGGCGAAGGCTTCCTCCGCGCGACGCGCAAGGTGCGCATCGCGCAGCGCGAGATTTCGGTGCTGAGCGTCATCAGTCGCCCCGATCCCAGGCTCGAGGTGCAACTCCGGCAGATGGGCGTCCTGTTCATCGCGGTCCGGCCGATCGACCATGCGCTCCTGAAGAAGGTGCTGCACCAGGCGCTCCACACGGACACGCGGAAGCACTACAAGCGGGGGACGCCGCCGGTCGGCGTCCCGGTCCTCTCGGCCGGGTTGGAGAAGTAGAATACGACGTCGATGAAGTACGGCCTCCTCAAGTCGATCCCGATCCTCGCCCTTGCCTGCGGGCTCGTCGCGGCGGACGATCAGGTCCGCTTCCGCACGGATGTCGCGCGGACAGGGACGACCACGGAGGAGATGCCCGGGCCGACGCTCACGCTCCTCTGGGACTGGCTCACGGGCGGCGCGGTGAACGCCTCGCCGATCCTGGCGGGGGGCCGCTGCTACTTCGCGACGATGACCGGCCAGGTGTACTGCTTCGACCTGACGACCGGGACGCAGGTGTGGCAGACGTCCATGGGCACCATGGTGGAAGGAACGCCGTGCCTCGAGGGCGGGCTGCTCTTCGTCGCCAGCGACGGCAACCTCGCGGCCCTGCGCCCCGGCGACGGGGGCGTGGTATGGAGCGTGCCCGGGGCGGGGACGGTCTCCTCCCCCGTGGTCTCAGCGGGTAGGGTCTTCATCGCGGGCGGCACCGACGGACAGAAGCAGATCCGCGCCTATCGGCTGACGGACGGGGCACTGCTCTGGACGTATGCGACGCCGCACGTGATCTGGTCCTCCCCGTCCGTCTCCGGCGGACGCGTCTACTGCGGGTCGAACGGCGGCGTACTCTACTGCCTCGACGAGGCGACGGGGGCGCCCATCTGGTCCTACGACACGGGCGCAAGCCATATGGGGGCCGTTCCGGCGGTCTCCGGCGGTCAGGTGATCTTCCCGGCGGGGAGCACGAACACGAACGTCCTGGTGCTCGACGCCGGGACGGGAGCGCTCATCCGCACGATCGCCCCGCTCGACAACGGCACCAGCCAGGCGTGGGCCGACCCTGGAAACCTCGGCGTGACGGATGGCTGGTACTACATGTCGAGCGCAGCCGTGGACGGAAATACGGCCTATCTCACGCAGGAGCTGATGGGCGCGACGGCCTTCGGCGGAGTGTCGATGCTGCAGATGCGCCTCTTCGCGCTCGACCTGACCGCCGGCGGAACGCTCTGGCGAAACCGCTGGAACGTCGCGGGGTCCGCGACTTCCTACGCCAGCTCGCCGATGGTCTCGCGCAGGCCGAGCGCCGCGGCCTACGTGTACGCCGCCCTCGGGGATCGCCTGGTCTGCCTGGATGCGGCCACGGGGACGTTGACGGGAGGCACCGGGTCGGTCGCCCTCGTCGGCAACGCCTTCTCGTCGCCCGCCTGCGCCAACGGTCTCGTTGCCGTGGGGACCGACGCGGGGCACCTGTACGTCTTCCAGACCCCGAATACCGCCCCGACGGTGCCGGGCTCCTTCGCCGCGGCGACGTCGGGGGGAGCCAACTACCAGGTCGATCAGGACCCACGCCTCGACTGGGCCGACTCGACCGACGCGCAGGAGGCATCGGCGACGCTCGCCTACCGCGTCGAGATCGGCTACGACGACGCCAACCTCGACGACGGGGCGACGCTCTCGTCCACGACGCCGGCGGGGCAGTCGTTCATCGACCTGGTCGGCGTCCCGCTCCGCACGCGCGTCTACTACCGCGTCCGCTCGCGCGATACGAACGGCGCGGAGAGCGCCTGGAGCGGCGTGCAGGACTTCTGGCTCGACCAGTGGAGCGGGCCTCCCCCGGCGGTGACCGGCCTGACGGCGATGTGGGGAAACTACCTCGTCGACCTCTCGTGGACAGCAAGCACCGACGGCGACGTCACCGGCTATCGCCTGCGCTACCAGGTCACGGGCTCGGGCTGGGTAGCGCCGACCGTCGTCGACATGGGGAACGTGACGGCGTACAGCGTCGCGCCGCTCGCAAACGGCACGTCGTACGACTTCCGCGTGTCCCCGCTGGACGTCGACGGGAACGAGGGGGCCTTCGCCGAGGTGACGCAGACGCCGGGGCTTCCTGCCACGGTGGGCGGGGTGAACTACGCCACGATCCAGCAGGCGGCGGACAATGCGCTGCCAGGACAGACGATCACGCTCGTGGCCGGACAATACGACGGCGCCGTCGTCCTGCCCGGGGGCGTGTCGATCCAGGGCCTGGGGCCGCACCTGACGACCATCGACGGCCAGGGGGCGATCCAGACGATCCTGGTCAACGGGAACGCCTCGCAGCCGACCACGACGATCACGAACCTCCGCGTCACGGGCGGCGTGGTCGGGATCGAGATCGGCGGGGCCCCGGCGGACGACCCGAACGTCGCCCTCTCACACCTGATCATCAGCCGGAACGGGGGCGACGGGGTGCACTCGACGAGCCTCGCGAACCTCGTGGGCGACTTCCTGACGCTCGCGAACAACGGGGGCGATGGCGTCGACCTGTCGCTCGCCTCGGCCCTCGTGAACGACTCCGTCTTCTCGGGCAACGCGGGGGTGGGCGCACGGAACCGCGGGTCGGCGGCGAGCATGACGCTCGACCACGCGTGCCTCGCGCTGAACGTAGGCGGAACCGTGGCGGGGGGGCCGACCGTCCTGGGCTGGCACCAGGCCGCACCGGTGTACCTGGACGAGGCGAACGAGAACTACCGCTCGCGGTACGACTGCCCGACGATCGACCGCGGGAGGCCGGCGGCGCCGTTCGCGAACGAGCCCGGCCCGAACGGGGGGCGCGCGAACCAGGGGGCCTTCGGCGACACGGTGTGGGCGACGACGGTCTCGGGGTACGACCTCACCGAGGAGATTGCCCTCGGAGGCGGCCGCGGAAACTCGGGGTTCGTGCAGATCCGTTCGCACCGCGCGGCCTCGTTCCGCAGCATCGGCTGGACGAGGATGCCGTGGAACGCCTACAACCTGTCGGACGGGAGCGTCCACACGGCGCTGGGAAACCTCGACGGCCAGGCGGGGTGCGAGGTCGTGATGGGCACGAGCAGCCAGGGATGGGTCGCGGTCTTCCACCGCGTCGGAAACACGACGAGGGTCCTGCGCTGGGTGCGCGTCCCCTGGCAGGCCTACAACACGGCGGTCGGCGTGACGTGGCCCGCGTGCGGGGACGTCGACGGCGACGGGCGGGACGAGCTGGTGATCGGCCTGGGGGCCTATCCGACGAGCGGCGGATGGGCGGTGATCCTCGACGACATGGACGCCTCGTTCGCGACGCTCCGCTGGGTGAGGCTCGGACGCGCGGCGTACAACGCAGCGAGCGGCGAGGCGCGGGTCGCGTGCGGAGACGTGGACGGGGACGGCCGTGCGGAGGTGATCCTCGCCACGGGCCGCGCCCCGGGCGTGGCGGGATTCGCGCAGGTGTTCGACGACGCGGCGGGCGGGTATGCGCGACTCGCAACGATCTTCCATCCGGACGCCCCCTACGTGCAGGCGAGCGGAGAGCTCTGGCCGGCGGCGGGGGACCTGTCGGGAGACCAGCAAGCTGGCCTTGCCAGCGGCCGCGCCGAGGTCCTCCTCGGGCCGGGGCGAGGCGGACAAGGCGTCGTGCGGATCTTCCGCGACGCGGCGGGCGCCTTTGCCCCGAGCGGCACGCTCACGCTCCCGTGGGCGGCCTACAACGCGGCGCAGGGCGAGGTCCGCCCGGCGTGCGGCAACCTCGACGCGGACGCGGCGGACGAGCTCCTCGGCGCCCAGGGGTCGTGGAGCACGGGCGGCAAGGCGTACGTCTGGGACGCCAACGGCGCGGGGATCGGCTGGGTCACCTACGACTACCCCGCCTACAACGCCGTGAACGG
>Ga0080064_1002109_pt1 | contig 35611 bp, 29 predicted proteins | sample Subgrocontami54m_FD_69260 | JGI IMG/M metagenome (GOLD analysis project Ga0080064, IMG submission 69260) | Subsurface groundwater microbial communities from S. Glens Falls, New York, USA - GMW46 contaminated, 5.4 m (SPADES assembly) (version 2) ...
TAGTTTATTCGTTTATTGCATATTTTTGGGAACCCTTGGTTTACTTTACCTAATTAATGTTTCATTTATTCATTTATTACAGATTTTTGGGATGACCTCCGGGAAACCCGTAGCAGTATTATTATACTTTACCTAATTAATGTTCCATTTATTCATTTATTACAGAATTTTGGCAGTCTTATTATCCTTTGTTTGATTAATGCTTCATTTTTTCATTTATTATAGATTTTGGGTAGTCCTATTGTACTTTGCCTAGGTTTTCCTTAAATTATTCATTTATTACAGAATTTTGGCAGTCATATTCTACTTTGTCTGATTAATGTTTCATTTATTCATTTATTACAGATTTTTGGTAGTCATATTATACTTTGTCTAATTAATGTTTCATTTATTCATTTATTACAGATTTTTGGCAGTTTTATTATACTTTACCTAATTAATGTTCCATTTATTCATTTATTACAGATTTTGGGGATGACCTCCGGGAAACCCGTAGCAGTATTATTATACTTTACCTAATTAATGTTCCATTATTTACAGACTTTTGGTAGTCTTATTAAGCTTTGTTTAGGTTCTGCTTTAAATTTTCATTTATTGCAGATTTTTGGCAGTCCTATTATCCTTTGCTTAAGTTATACTTCATTTATTCATTTATTACATCTTTTTGGTAGTTTTATTATACTTTGCCTAATTAATGTTCCATTTATTCATTTATTACAGATTTTTGGCAGTCTCATTAGACTTTGTTTGTATTTTGCTTTAAATTTTCATTTATTACAGATTTTTGGCAGTTCTATTATACTTTGCTTAAGTTATACTTCATTTATTCATTTATTACAGATTTTTGGTAGTATTACTCTACTTTGTTTGGGTTGTGTTTCATTTATTCATTTTTTGTGGTATTTTGGTAGTATTATTCCACTTTATATGTATATTATCACACTCTGCCGTTTGTTGTGTTATTTTTACAGATTTTTTATAGGTGTGAGAAGTATTCTTATGTCTTGTCTATGAGGGACTATGATATTTTCATATGTTATATTGTTTAACGGAGACAATGTGTAATCAAGTAGTATTATTCATCTACTAGTAATCTAAATATTTTAATAAAATCCATATTTTGATATAAATTCTGCATATCTTCCTTACTCGACTACCGAAAAATAATAAATAAACCTAATTTTTGTATTATTACTAATAGAGTGATTTTTTTCCTATTTGTTTATATTCAATTCTTTTTTTACCTAAATTCCTAGGTTTTGATAAGAATTTCCTTTGATTTTCCTACAATTTGGGATAATTTTATGTGTAGTGAGATAGTTCCTAAGATTACTACGGGTCTTCTTTAGGTCATACCCTTAAAATTTCTTCGTTAATTGAAATACTCTATGTGTAGTGAGATAGATCCTAAGATTACTACTGATCTTCTATAGGTCATAAATTGCCTTAAAAAGATTCGTTAATATAAATACTGAGATAGTTCCTATGATTACCTTCATAGTTGTTTATAATATTCAATATTAATTGTTTTTACGTAAGATATTAGTTTAATTTATACTACTGGCTTTAGATTTTCTTACCAGATAGTTATAAGGTAATGTAAAACCAAGATAAATAGACTAAAGAACCGGGTTGCCACCTGGAAAATCAAGATAAATAGACTCAACTATGATGTACAAGGTTATGAGTCACCTAGACTTACAGATTCGTTAGCTATTTAGCTACTGTGATTTATGGGTGAGCCACCTGGACTTATAGATTCGTGATGATTAAAGACTACTTTGTCTTGTTTTTATTCACGATATAAAGACTATATATAGGTGTGTCTTGATGATTAAATACTATGTGTATATATAGATATATTTTGTCTTACTATTCTTGATATATAAAGATTATGTATAGATATGTCTTGACGAACAAAGATTATGTATAGATGTGTCTTGACGAATAAAGATTATGTATAGATGTGTCTTGACGAACAAAGACTTTATATAGATGTGTCTTGACGAATAAGGACTTTATATAGATGTGTCTTGACGAATAAAGACTTTATATAGATGTGTCTTGACGAATAAAGACTTTATATAGATGTGTCTTGACTCTACGTGGGAACCAATAGCCCGTAGTTATATAAGTCATATTTTTGTTAGTATTTAATTTTTACTGGGAATAATTCAAGGTAGAATATATCATTTAGGTTGATAAGGCTAAGAGTTCGAGTCTCTTTTTCCAGATGTTTTGATTGGCTTTAAGAGCTTAATTAGAGATAGAAATCATATGGGTAAAGATATAAATGATATTTGGAGAGTTACCTTAGAGCTGAATTAATAGATATACATCGATGTATTTGTACTCTAGAAGTTATCTAAGAGCGAAATAAGAGATGGAAAAGAAATGGATGAATTTGTATCACCTCCTGGAGTTTCCTTGATAAGTATATCCATGGATTTGGGAGTTTCCTTAATAATTATATTGATGGATTTAATCCTGGGAGTTTCCTTGATAATTATATTAATGGATTAAGAGCGAAATAAGAGATGGAAAAGAAATGGATGAATTTGGAGTACGATAAATGAAAATATGAAGCTTCCACTAGGAGTCATCTAAGAACTAATTTTTAGATATAAATAAAATGGAAGAATTTTATAAGAGCGAAATAAGAGATGGAAAAGAAATGGATGAATTTGGATCCTGGGAGTCCGATAAATGAAAAAGGTTAAGAGATTCTCTTATTTAGATAGAGTAAATTTACCGTTTGGGTCACTGGGTTTAACCTATTTCCTTGGAATTGAATCAATTAGTAATATTTAGTAGATTTATCTTTGGTTTTAGCTATATTTACGATATATATAGATATTTTTTTAATATATTACTATTCTTCCCTTAGATGACTAAGAGTTTAATAAGAGATAGTTATTATATCGATTATTTCTCTAAGATAATATGAAGAATTACTGAAGGTTACCTAGACGATTAATAATTTAATTAGAGATAATCATTAAATTGAGTCTCTTTCTAAGATAATTTGTAATTTACCTAGATAATGTATAAGGGTAAAATAAGAGTTGAAAAATGTATGAATATTTAAGTAAATATGAAGCTCTAACTAGGAGCCACCTAAGAACTAATTTATATCTATAAATTACTTAAGAGCGAAATAAGAGATATAAAAAGATATGGATGAATTTGTATCCCCTCCCTGGGAGTTTACTCGATAAATTAAGTTTCCACTAGGAATCACCTAAGAACTAATTAATAGATATAAATCGATGTATTTGTACTCTATAAATTACTTAAGAGCGAAATAAGAGATAGAAAAGAAATGGATGAATTTGGACGATAAATGAAAAAGGTTAAGAGATTCTCTTATTTAGATAGAGTAAATTTACCGAATCCTTTGATAAATAAAAGTATAAGTTTATAATGAACCGAAACATCGAAGTAATTATTAACCTAAAAACAGTATATTGATTAGTAGAGGCGATCGAAAGTCTAATAATTAAAAGGATTTAAATAGATTTTTAGGTGAAATTCCTTTAATCCTTAATAATATAGAAAAGTATCACATTAATAGGTGAGAATGAGATTAATATCTTTAAATTAATTTTAATCCAATTATAGTGAATAGTACCGTGAGGGAATAATAGAAAAGTAGAATATACAATTGAAATAGAGATTAAATCTCATGAAAGGCAATCTAGATAAGATGTACCTATTGCATAATGAATCTTGGAGTAATGTATTTAGTAAAAACAAGAAATCTAAAAGAAATTCTAGATTATTCAAAGTTAAAAGATTAAATTTAAGATTTATTCTATGATATTTAATTAAATATATCTCGAAACTATGTGATCTATTTTTTATTAAGAATTCTATTAAGAGAATGTCTGTATTAGTGAGTGTAGCAATACTCTTAAATGAATAAAGAATAGTGGTGAAATGCCAATCTAACATAGTTATAGCTAGTTCTCAACGAAATGTATAAAAGTACAGCTAAAAATTTCTGTAGAGTACAAAAGGAAAAGTATATGTTACTTAAAAGTTCATATATAATACAAAATTAACTCCGAATGAGATTTATTAAAAGTGGGTCATAATGGGCGCTAAGGTTCAATGACAAGAGGAAAACAGTCCAGAACTATGAATAATCGAATTAAAATGTATCAAGGAGCAAGATTAAATGGGAATATGATTTATTGATAAGTGGGCTTGGAAACAGCCATCTTCTAAAGAAAACGTATCAGTTCCACATTAGAGAACCATTAGTCGAAGATAAAGAGAATAAATACAGATTTGTATTAGTAAATATAACTAAGATTTTCTTTTATGAAATATTCTTATAGATATCTAGTTATTATTCTAATACATTTAACGAGAAATCTAGTAATATTTGGTAGTTGAGTGTTTGATTGATAAGAAAATCAAAGTAATGATCAAGATATGAGTAGCAAAAAAGTAATAGAAATACTTATTCCTTAAACTATAAGGGTTTTCTTAAAATGTAAAACATTAAGGAAAGAATACAGTCTCAAAGTAAGAAATGAAAGAGTAAAAAGATATAATTAATTCTAATAAAAAAGAATAATTACTAAAAAACTGTACCAAACTGAAACAAGTATAGTGAGAAAGGAAGACTAAAGAAAAGACTTTAAGGAACTCGGCAAAAGTAAAATAATAAGAATAAAATAAACTATGTCGACTGTTTACGAAAAACATAACATTCTGAATAAATAGAATAAACTAGAGTAAAAGAATGTGCCGTCTGCCCAATGTTAGTGTAATAAAAGAAGAAGATTAAATTCTGATGAAATAAAAACCTAATAAATGGCTGCCATAACCATGATGGTACTAAGGTAGCGTAATCAATAGTCTAATAAATGTAGACCCGTATGAGTGACGTAACGAATATAGAACTGTCTCAAAGTCAAATTAGGCGAAATTGTAATATCGGTGCAAATACCGAAAAAAAGAAAGTAAAGACGAGAAGACCCTATAGATCTTAACTGTGAGTATTTAAGAAAATAGAATCAGAGACAGTTTATCTGGGGCAGATCCCTTCTAAAAAGTAACGAAGGGTATCAAAATCCTAAACATAAGAATACAAAGGTAATCATGAATCTAGAATAGGATAAGAAGGATTAACTGAACCATAAACAAATGAATCAGAGATAAATAGTCGGATATACAGACCCGTAGAATAAATGATTTTACGATTGAAGGATAAAAGATACCTTAGGGATAACAGGCTAGTAAAGACAGAAAGTACAAATAGACGTCTTAGTTCGGCACCTCGATGTCGGTTTAGCTAAACCACCAAGAGCAAAAGATTGGAATGGTTGGACTGTTCGTCCATAAAAAAGCTACATGAACTGGGTTGACTACGTCGTAAGACAGTAGGGATTCTATCTTACTGAAAATATCAAAAATATAGAACTCAATTTGTACGAAAGGATCATTGAGTTAGGATAAATGACTTTATACTTTAGTTATAAATAACTGAAAATATGGTAACATCCTAAGCTAAGAAGAAACACTAAAAAGAATATAAAATGATATAAGAAAGTTAAAGATAATAACTTAAAATTCGAAAGAATAATAACACAAAGCTCTTAAAACCAAGTAATCATCCTAAAAAGAACCAAGAAAAAGAATCAAGAAAAAGAATGACTTAGGAAAGATCTAAGTATCATTGCATCACATTTGAGAAAATCTAAATATATAACTCAAATTGTACTACGGGTGATAGAATATCTTATTTCCCTGTAGGGATAGGTTCACTATCTTCACCTTCTCCCGAAAGGATCATTGAGTTAGGATAAATGACTTAATACTTAGACTTAAATTAGACTAAAATATGGTAACATTCTAAACTAAGAAGAAACACTAAAAAGAATATAAAAAGATACTATAGGTCTCCTATAAAAGTTAAAGATAATAACTTAAAATTCGAAAGAATAATAAACCAAAGCTCTTAAATAAAAGTAATCATCCAAAAAACTATTGTAATATCTCCGTCATTTAAGAATTACTAAAGAAATGTGTGAGAATTAACCTAATTAATTAATTAAAACTATAAATGAAGAATTTCTCTAAAGAAAAACTAAAGAAGAATCTAATAAAGAATCTCAAGAATTAGTTGAAGATACTGAATGAGAAATAAAACCAGGAAAACCAAAGAAGGATCTAATAAAGAATATCAAGAATTAGTTGAAGATACTGAATGAAGTATTTATCCAGGAAAAATCCAGGAAAAACTAAGAAGAATCTACAAAATTAGTTGAAGATACTGAATGAAGTATTAATCCAGGAAAAACTAAGAAAAAAAATAAGAATTAGTTGAAGATACTGAATGAAGTATTAATCCAGGAAAAAATCCAGGAAAAACAAAGAAGAATCTAATAAAGAATATCAAGAATTAGTTCAAGATACTGAATGAAGTATTAATCCAGGAAAAACTAAGAAGAATATCAAGAATTAGTTGAAGATACTGAATGAAGTATTAATCCAGGAAAAACAAAGAATAATCTCATGAATTAACCTTCATATTAAACCAAGAAGAATCCAAATAATAAATATGAATGATGAAATATAACCTAAAAAATAACTTTGAATGAAGAAATATCCCGGATCTGTAGTTTTTATTAAATAGATTACTATAGATATCCCGGACCTGTAGTTTTTATTAAATAGATTACTATAGATATCCTGGAAAATTAAAGAGATTACTATAGATATCCTGGAAAATTAAAGAGATTACTAAAAGTATTATAATATTCCAGATATTATTGAAGAGATTACTAAAGAGATTATTGAAGAGATTATCTAGCGATCTTCTTACTATATAATATATTTTAAGATTAACTTATATATTATTTAGAAAACATAAAACAGATGTAGATTCAGGCTTAATGCCAAGTTAGAATCTAGCGATCTTCTTACGATCCTGGCTTAAATCATAATATAGATGTGGATCCTTATAGATCCAGGCAGTTATAATCTAGCGATCTTCTTACTCTATAACATATTTTAAGATTAATTTCTATGTTATTTAGAAAACATAATATAGATGTGGATCCTTATAGATCCAGGCTTAATGCCAAGTTATAATCTAGCGATCTTCTTACTCTATAACATATTTTAAGATTAATTTATATGTTATTTAGAAAACATAATATAGATGTAGATTCAGGCTTAATGCCAAGTTAGAATCTAGCGATCTTCTTACTTTATAACATATTTTAAGATTAATTTATATGTTATTTAGAAAACATAATATAGATGAGTTATAATCTAGCGATTTTCTTACTCTATAACATATTTTAAGATTAATTTATATGTTATTTAGAAAACATAATATAGATGAGTTAGAATCTAGCTCAGGAAAAGGTTCGAATCAGACATAATACATGCAAGTCGAGAGATATATCGGCAGGTGGATGAGAAAATATACATATTCTTAAAACTTTAGAGAGTAAAATATAGGTAAAGAGAAAAAGTATAGTCTATTAGATAATACGAGAAATCGTAGTCAACGATGGATAGTCATATTGAGAGATAGAATGACCATGTGGGACTAAGATAACCCAATGAAGAAATATCATCAGCAGTAAGGGAAATTGAACAATGAGGGAAACCTTGATTCAGTTATGATTCAATAGTATGAAGGGAAACTGTAAACTAATAAGATTAATAAAATAATGATTTTGATAAAAGGACAGTCTAAGATCTGTGCCAGCAGACGCGGTTACACAGGAAGTTCAAATCTTTTCCATACTAACTGGGTTTAAAGTGAGGTTATATGAAATTATATATTATTTTAAAGATAAGTGCAAACTTTACTTTTATATATATATTATATTTTTCTTTTATGTTATTGGAATTGTTTGTTACTAGTAAAAAGGTTAACTTTAGAGAACACCAATGGTGAAAACATTTAACTTTTAGATTAATGAAATAGATCCTCTAGATCTTAGATATTGAAAAGGATTAGATACCCTTGTAAACTAAGAAATCAACAAAGCTATAACTAAATAAGGAAATAGTCACCTGGGAACTACGATTGCAAAATTAAAACTCAAAGATATTGGCTGAATTCAGAACTCTAGATGGAGCATGAGACTTAATTTGATAACCCGCAAAGAAACTTACTTAAATTTGAATGTATAATAAACACATGTGCTACATGACTGTCGTCAGTTCGTTATATAAATAGTGAGATTAATTTCTTGAACGAACGTAATTCTTTTATTTACTATATTACTAAGTGAGATTAACGACTAGTCCATATGTCCATTATGTTTAAGGCTGTACCTGTGCTACCCACATTATATTCAATTATAATCATAATACTTAATGTAATATTATGACTAATAGTAAACTATAAATATTCGAATTTATCTCTGAAAGAGGGATAATGAAGATGGAACCTAGAGTAATCAGTTATTAGAAGGAACTGGTGAAGTTAAAACTGAGTTAGTACATACTGCCTGTCACCGTTGGGAACAAAGAAGTATCAAGAAAACTGTATATGTTTCTATGAATCTCTTTTGAGAATTAGTTAATATTACTATAGAAAGATATTTTATTGAACTGAACGCAAGTCACCACAAGGTAGGGGTAGTGGAAGCTGTTCCTGGACGAGATTGAAAGATAAATAAGAATAATATTGTATAATAATATAGAGATAAAGTCTCACACACTCACTGTGATTCTATCATTCAATATTAATAAATCCAAAGAAATGATATATGTTTCTATGAATCTTATTGAGGATTAGTCAAACATTATTATAGAAAGTAATATAATTGAATTGAACGTAAGTCACCACAAGATAGGAATAGTGGAAGCTGTTCCTAGACGAGATTGAAAGATAAAATTAGTGAAAAACTAGAGAGTATCACCATGATTATACTATTGTTTCCAAATAAATAAAAAGAAAATGAATATGTTTCTAAGAATCTTGATGAGATATAGCTATCATTATTATATAAAGTTCTATTATTGAACTAAACGCAAGTCACTACAAGGTAGTGGTAGTGTAAGTTGTTCCTGGACGAGATTGAAAACTATTAAATGTATAATAATGGGGAGACCGTAGGGAACCCGGAGTATAAAAACTTAGGGATAAAGTATCCCCACTTACTATGATTCTGTTGTTGGATACAAATAAATAAAAAGAAATAGTATATGTTTCTATATATTAGAGATAAAATCTTCACGCTCCTAAGTCATCATAAGATAGATGTAGTGGAAGCTGTTCCTGGACGAGATTGAATAGATAAATATTGAAGAAAATAGTATAAAAAGAAAGAGATATAGTCTTGGATGAGAATGAATTACTAAAAATGAATAATATTGTATTAAAACTTAGAGAGAAACTCTACACTTGGATACATAGAAATAAAATAGAACTAAATACAAGTTAGTCAAGTATAAGTTGTGAGATTCAATTGAGAAATTCCTGGGTTACTTAGATAAAATCCAGGTTAGTTAAGTAAAAGTTGTGAGATTCAATTGAGAAATTCCTGAGTTACTTAGATAAAATCCAGGTTACTTAAATAAAATCGGGTTATTTAGATAAAATCTCCCCTGGATTACTTAGATAAAATCCGGATTACTTAGATAAAGTAGAGAAAGTATTAGATAAAGTAGAGAAAGTATTAGATAAAGGATAGCTCTGTCTCCCTGAATTACTTGGTTACTTAGAGAAAATAAGATTACTTAGAGAAAGTATCCCACGAATTACTTAGATAAAGTCGGATTACTTCTAGTTACTTAGATAAAATTTGATTACTTATATAAAATCTAGTGTCTAATGGTTATTTAGATAAAGGATAGCTCTGTCTCCCTTGGATTACTTAGAGAAAGTTTATCCTGGATTACTTAGAGAAAGTATAGATAAAGTATCCCCTGGATTACTTATAGTAAATTTAGTTACTTATAGAAAGTCGGGTTATTTAGATAAAGGATAGCTCTGTCTCCCACGAATTACTTAGAGAAAGTATAAGATAGAATTTATCCTGGGTTACTTAGAGAAAGTATCCACTGAATTACTTAGATAAAGTAGATAAGGGATAGCTCTGTCTCTCCTGACTATACTATTGAATCAATAAATATAAAAATTGGGAGAAGGTGAACATAGTGAGCCTATCCCTTAGGGAACCCGGAGTATATGTTTCTATGACTAAAATTGTTAAATTAAGAATTAAAAAGAAAAGAATAGGTCAAATAACTAAAGATAGAGTCATTCACCTTATTAAAGATAATAATAAAATATTATATAAAGATATGGGTTTAAAATTAAATATTTTAAGAGAAATTTTAAGTGTAAATAAGATAAGAAAGAAGTAATAGATAATCTTTTGAGGGGAGAAGGTGAATAGTGGTAGTTCTTTTCAGAGATAGATTTATTCCCGGTTACAAGTTAAGGAGTTATTGAGTGAAACCCCGAGTGAAACCCACGAGTGAAACCCTCTTTCCTTAGATTTTTCTATGTTACTATTTTTGAGTTTATAGAATATCCTATTCCCGGTTACCGAGATTCCTTAACATTTTATATGTTACTGTTTTGGAGTTGATATAATACTACTGGTGACCTAAGGGATAGGTCAAAACTACAATGGTGATAACCTCCTTCACATACTTTTCCTTTAAATTATCTTATAGTTTTATCATCTACTTAGATTATTTATACCAGGAGACTGAACTATCCCTACAGGATACCCGTAGCCTGTGATTTTACTTTATATGAATAAACATTTTATCAATTTCAATAATGAGGTAGGTAAAGACAAGAAAGAGACTATTTTCTTAACTAATAAAATAAAGGTTATTAAAAAAGATTTTAAGAGATTCAATAGTCTATTTATTAATGTTCTTTTTTCTCTTATTAAATATACTAATTTACTTAGTTTTTACTCTAATAATATTATAAATAAATCTGTAGTTATGAATAGATTTGGTTTCCTTTCTATTAAACTTTCTTTTTCTCTTATTTGTTTTAGACTTAATTTTGTTAAAGTTGGAGTTATACTTAGACTTTTTGGTGTTACTTTAAGACTTTTTAATGTTACTCTTTTACTATTTAATTTAACTAATTTACTGAAGAGATTACTTACTTTAGTTAGACTTAAATTAGTTAATAAATTAATCAAACTAAATTTTCTTGATAAATTATCTATTTTACTTACTCTAATTTTACCTTTTTTAGGTAATACTTTAATCAAACTTTCTTTTCTTGATAAATTATCTATTTTACTTAGACTAATACTAGTAAAAAATCTTATGAATCATAATAATATTGAAAGACAGTGAAAACCCCTAATTTTAGTTAGACTTAATCTAGAAAAAGTATTAATGGAACTTAATAATATTGAGAGACAGTGAAAATCTCTTACATTAGTAAGACTATTATCTATTTCAGATAGACAAAATCTAAATAAGAATAACAATTCCTTTTTTGATAAACTTAAATTCTCTCTTATTAAGACTAAAATCGCTAAATTAATTAAGAAAGCTAAATTTAAATCATTTAAGAAAGTTAAATTTAAATTAGTTAAGAAATCTTGAAAAGGTTTTAAGAGAAGAATTATCTTTAGAACTAAGATTAATCTTAATATTGAGATGGATATTTTTACTAGTTTAATTGGTAAAGTATTTTAATTTCTTTTTTAATGATATCTGGGGTGAATAATATCTACTTGAGGAGACAGAGCACCCCTACAGTTTAATTTAAATTAGTTAAGAAAGTTTGAAAAGGTTTTAAGAGAAGAATTAACTTTAGAACTAAGATTAATCTTAATATTGAGATGGATATTTTTACTAGTTTAATTGGTAAAGTATTTTAATTTCTTTTTTAGTAATATCTATGATTGTTTTAGGAGAAATGGTCCATCTCCTTTTATATCTTAGTTTTATTTTAGTTGCTTAATACGACCCACTTTTAGGTGATACCGAGTTTCTTCAGGGAACGCATAGTGAATGTATTTTTACTAGTTGTTTGATATAACGCCTTAAGAGTTACTTCAGTGAATCCGCGGTTTACTAGTTGTTTGATACGATGCACTTTTAGGTGATACCTGATTCCGTAGTCTGTGGTTTACTAGTTGTTTGATACGATTCCGTAGTCTGTGGTTTACTAGTTGTTTGATACGACGCACTTTTAGGAGTTCCTGATTCCGTAGTCTGTGGTTTACTAGTTGTTTGATACGACGCACTTTTAGGAGTTCCTGATTCCGTAGTCTGTGGTTTACTAGTTGTTTGATACTCCTATGCCATGATCTGTTAATATGCAGGATTGATGTACTAGAGTGATGTATGAAATAGAAGGATTCCATGATGAAATTATAGTATTAATGACATTTATTGTTATATTAATAGGTACTGTTATGTTTACATCCTTAAATAGAAAAGGATTAGTTATTAAAAGATGAATTGAGGGTGAAAAAATAGAAATAATTTGAACTATTATTCCTGGAATTATCTTAGTTTATATTGGTATTGATTCATTTAAATTATTATATGGTTTAGATGAAGTTATTGAAGTTGGTGTTACTGTTAAAGCTGTTGGACATCAATGATATTGAAGTTATGAATATGGTGATTATAAAAAAGATATTAATTTTACTTCTTATATGAAAGAAGATTTAGAGGAAGGTGAAGATAGATTAATTTCTGTTGATAATAAAGTTATTTTACCTATTGATACTAAAGTTAGAATTATTGTTACTGCTTCAGATGTTATACATTCTTGAGCTATACCTTCAATGGGTATTAAAATTGATGGTATTCTTGGTAGAATTAATCAAGGTGGTATTGAAATTAAAAGACCTGGTGAATTCTATGGACAATGTTCCGAATTATGTGGTTATGGACATGGATTTATGCCTATTGGTGTTAAAGGTACATCTATAACTGAATATGTTAACTGAGTTAAATCTCAATAACTCTATTATTAATCTACATGTTATTACTAACCTTTTTGCTTTTATTAAATATAGTGTGATATTTTATATGTATAGTAGTAATTTTATAAGGTTTTATCCTTCTGATATATTTGAGAGGGTTGTTTGGAGGATATTACATTAATACTTATAGTATATTTCTAGGATATTTCTAAGATATCCCTAAGATATTTCTAGATTTACATTATTGTAATAATGATGAAATGGTAGACATAATTGATTTAAAATCAATAAATTCCAGGTTCAAGTCCCGGTTATTACATTCCTTTTATACTGTCTTAGATCTTGTGAACCCGTAGTATTCTATTTTATTTTAATATCTTATTCTTATGAATGGATATCATATTGTTGATAGAAGTCTTTGACTTTATACTAGTGGTACTGGTGCTTTTACTATGGCTATTGGAGGAGTATTAATGTTTAGAGGTTACTCTAACGGTAATATTATTTTAATTTTAGGTATGATTATTGTTATTTGAACTATGAAGGAGTGATGAAAGGATGTTATTAGAGAAAGTACCTTTATTGGAGAACATAAAATTAAAGTTAAACAAGGTATTAAATATGGGGGTATTATCTTTATTATCTCTGAGGTTTTATTCTTTGTTTCTTTCTTTTGAGCCTTTTTCCATTCTAGTTTAACTCTTACTATTGAAATTGGGGCTAAATGACCTCTTATTGGTATTGAAAGTATGAAAGCTTATGGTGTTCCTTTATTAAATACTATAATTTTATTAAGTTCTGGTGCTACTGCTACTTGAGCTCATAATGCTTTAATTATTGGTAATAGAAAAGATTTAATTGTTGGTTTAATTTTAACTGTTTTATTAGGTATTTTATTCACTGCTATCCAAGGGATGGAATATTTTGAATCTAGTTTTACTATATCTGACTCTGTTTATGGTTCTACTTTCTATGTTACTACTGGTTTCCATGGTTTACATGTTTTAATTGGTACTACTTTCTTAATTGTAGTTTTATTCAGATGTATTAACCACCAATTTACTAGACATCACCATTATGGATATGAATATGCTGCTATTTATTGACACTTCGTTGATGTTGTTTGAATTGTTTTATATGTTACTATTTATTGATGAGGTTCTTAGAGATTTTGGTGGAAGAAACCTGGAAACAAGTCCTGGAATATGGTCATTTAATATAATTGGTAGGATTACAGCTTGAAAATTTTAGGATTTTTCATTTAATATAGTCGGTATAATCTCAACTTTACAGTTTGGGAGAATTAGTTCGAATCTAATAATGATTATTTCAATTCGATATCAGTTTGAAGGAATTGGATTTAGGGAAGGTACAAAGAATTAGATTTAGTGAGGATATCTGAGATATAGTCAACCTATTTACCTATAAATTGGTCATTTAATATAATTGGTAGAATATCAGGATTACAGCTTGAAAGAATTAGTTCAAATCTAATAATGATCATTGGATATTTTTTTTAGTTTATTTGGTTTTACGTGGAGAAGCCCTGGAAGATCTTATTGTATCTCTAAGATTTATCTTATCTCGCATTTGTAACTGGTTATAGTGTGAAGAAACCTCTGGAAGATCTTATCTATCTCTTATCTCGCATTTGTAATTGGTTATAACGTGGAGAAACCCCCCGGAAGATCCTATGTATCTCTAAGATTTCTCTTATTGTATCTCTAAGATTTCTCTTATTGTATCTCTAATATTTATCTTATCTCGTACTTTTAGTATAACTGGTTATAACGTGGAGAAACCTCCCGGAAGATCTTATATATCTCTTATTGTGTCTTTAAGATTTCTCTTATATTTATCTTATCTCGTACTTTTAGTATAACTGGTTATAACGTGGAGAAACCCCCCCCGGAAGATCTTATCTATCTCTTATCTCGTACTTATAGTATAACTGGTTATAACGTGGATCTTCCAAATCTAAGATAGCAGATCGAAACTGCTTAAGTACATAAGAGAATTTCATTCCTTACTTTTATATTAAGTCTCTATGGTATAATTGGTTAAGACAATAACTTTTCAAGTTATTAATGAGAGATCAAACCGAACCCCCTTTATGTCATTAATGAGAGATTTCCTTACTTTTATATTAAGTCTCTATGGTATAATTGGTTAAGACAATAACTTTTCAAGTTATTAATGAGAGATCAAACCGAGCGCCCCTTACCTATAAATAATATACTTTTTGTAGGTATTAAGTCTCTATGGTATAATTGGTTAAGACAATAACTTTTCAAGTTATTAATGAGAGATCAAACCGAACCCCCTTTATATCTCTATTATTGGTTAAGACTATGACTAGAGTCACCTATATTTTTGTAGGTTAATGATAAGTCTCTATGGTATAATTGGTTAAGACAATAACTTTTCAAGTTATTAATGAGAGATCAAACCTCTCTAGAGATATTCTTTATTATATTTTTATTCTATTCTTATGGGTTTGTAATCCAAATGGTTAGGAGTAGTTTTGCTAAAGCTATATTAATAGGTTCAAATCCTATACACACCGTTTATTCATAGTCTTTTATTCATATGTTTTTTAATGGATATTAGTCTAATGGGTTAAGACAGTACCTTTTGGAGGTATAGATAAAGGATCGAAACCTTTATATCCAATATGCCACATTTAGATACTGTTACATATGATATGTTAGCTAAAATCATTAGTTTTAGTTATGGTTATTAAAAATGAGAGGATTTAGATAACTATATTTGGGTAAACTTTTAGTAAACTCGTAGTATTTTCGGGGATATTTTTAGTAACTCGTAGTATTTTCGGGATACTTTTAGTATATTTGTTATATTTTGATAAGATTTATAGTATATTTTGTAGTATTTTGTGGAGACTTTTAGTAAATTTGTAGTTATTTGATAAGATTTAATATAATATTCAAAGTTATTATATAAGATCTTTAGTAAATTCATAGTAATTAGATAAAATTTTTAGTAAATTCGTAGTATTTTGTGGAGACTTTTCCTTTATGTTACCTTTGAGGTCTATAGTTGATTTTAGTTCATGATATTTTTCTTATATTTAAGGTTGGGTTTGATTATATTTTTGTTATGATTTACTATAGATATTAGTCTAATGGATTAAGATTATACCACCTTTTTAGGGTATAGATATAGGATCAATACCTATATATCTAATATGCCACATTTAGATACTGTTACTTATGATATGTTAGCTAAAATTATTATCTTAACTATTATTATTATTATGATTATTAAAACAGAGAGATTAGGTGATATTGTTCAAGGTAAAATTGTTAGAGAAACTAAGAGTGAAAATAAAATTTATAAATTAGATATAGATGATGAAATTGATAGTAAGGTTAAACCTAAAGATAGATTATGATTAGCTCACCATTCGAAATATTTCAAATTAAACTCTTAATTGATATTGTTGGTTTCAATATTACTAATATAGAATTAAATGTTTTCTTAATTATTGGTATTATCATTATTATTACTGATATAAAGGTTACTATTGTACTTAAACTTATTAATTTAATTAAAGAAACTATTATCAAAGTTGTTTGAGATATGGTTAAAGAAAATATTGGTAAAAGAGAATATATTTTAATTATGTTACTTATAATTGAGATATTAATTATTATGAATGTTATAGGGATGATTAGTCATTCTTATCTAATTACTGGTATAACTATTATACTTATGACTATTTCTATTACTATTTGATTAACTGTTATTTTTGAAGGTGTTAGACATTTTGGTTTTAATTATATCTCTATGTTCTTCCTTTATGGTGCTCTTATGTGATTAGCTCCTTTAATTGTTATTATTGAAATTATATCTTTTATTGCTAGAGCTATCTCTTTAGGTATTAGATTATCTGCTAATATTACTAGTGGTCATGTTTTAATTGGTATTATTTCTGGATTTATTTGACAAATGTTAGTTAGTGTTATTTGACTTATCGGTTTAATTGGAATTATCTTAATGATTGCCTTAACTACTTTAGAGTTAGGTGTTGCTATTATACAAGGATATGTATTTGTATTAATTGGTACTATATATTTAGGGGATGGATATAGATTACATTAATTTATGCCGAACTTTCAGATTAAGATGTGGTTTTCTCTTATTAGATTATGGTAGTCATTATAATTTCACGTATAATTATAGATATAATCCACATGTCTTGAGGTGTATCCTGGGTTTTACTAAATATATAATAATATTTTTATTAAAATAGGCTAAAGAATTAGTTAAAATATGTTAGAAAGTGCTAAAGTTATTGGAGCTGGATTAGCTACAATTGGAGTTACAGGGTCTGGAGTTGGTATTGGTACAGTTTTTGGTGCATTAGTTATTGGTACATCTAGAAATCTTGGTCAAAAACAACAATTATTTACATATACTATTTTAGGTTTTGCTGTTGTTGAAGCTATTGCTTTATTTGCCTTAATGATGGCCTTCTTAATTTTATATGCTGTTTAATAGGTATAGTTTATAGGTGATTGTAATACATGTTTGTTTAGTATGTGTATATTATTGATATAATCTGAGGTTAATTTACTATATCTCTTATCTTTTGTCTCCATTTTATATTAATTTATATAATACTTATATTGTTTGAGATTTATATGAGGATAAAAATGAGGATAAGTATAAGGTGTCTACAATAAACCCGGAATCTTATATATTTCTCAGTAGTTATTGGTAGCATTTCTGGTAGATTCTAGTATATTATAAGGAATAAATTAAAGATTAAGAGTTTTTGTTTAAACTTTATGATTAAAAGATTAAGGGGAACTGGTAGAAATATTCAAGGTAGAATTACAGTTAGACATAGGGGTAGTGGTGATAGAGTTATTCATATTAGAGAGGATATTGTTCTAGATGGTATTTTTATGATAAAAAAATTAGAAGGATGAAGAATGTTACAGATTTGTAATCTTTTAACTAATAAGAAATATTTTTTAAAAAGAACTTTAGATATTATTCCTGGTAGATATTTAAAGGTTATTTCTAAGCTAATTCTTCAGTTAATTGATACTAAATATTTTAAAGGTGATATGGTTCTTTTACATCATATTAAAGATGGGGAAATTATTTGAGATATTAATGGATATGGTTGTAGTTCAGGTAGTAAAGTTATTAAGATGGATGATAATAAGGTTAAATTACCTTCTGGTGAAATTAAATCCTTTAATAATAAGGAAATTGTTAAAATTGGTATAGGTAATATTAAACCTTTTATCTCTAATGTTACTGCTGGTACTAATAGACATAAAGGTATTAGACTTAGAGTTAAAGGTGAGAGAATGAATAGTGTAGATCATCTAAATGGTGGTAGAACTAGAAAAGGTAGAATAAGTAAAACTAAATGAGGTAAAATTGCTAAATTATAATTACTGGGTTGTAGTACTAGAGTTGAGCTGTATACTTTAGTCATGATGTTTATATTAAATTTTCATCTAATTAGTGATAGAGCTAGAAAAGGTAGAATAAGTTAAACTAAATGAGGGGAGAAGGTGAAGATAGTGAACCTATTCCTACAGGGAACCCGTAGTAAAATTGCTAAATTATAATTTTTGGATTAATCTCTTATTGGGTTGATTCGTTTTCTTCATATTCGATCACTTTCCCTACTGTAAACTCGTAGAATACTTATATTAATAAGTGAAGAAATACGGGCTTTTTTCCTTATTCTTATTGAAGATAAATATATATCTTAATGAGTGAAGAAATATAGTATTTTATCCCTATTCATTTAAGAGTAATTATATTTATACTTTTATCCTAAGTATTTATATTAATATTTTTTATATTAATGAGTGAAGAAATTTGGTATTGGAGATTTTAGAAGAGATAGGATAAGTAATAGAGTAGGAATTAGAAGATTAAGTGATACCGAAGAGCAAAAATGAAGAATTATTAGATATAGAGATCAAATGTATTGATCTATGGATGACTATAGAATACATGAAAGAGTTATTTTAGTTAAAAGGATGAAATTGAATACAAGAAGAGGTTATATGATGAGTAAAGGTTTACTTGTTAGAGGTCAAAGAACTTCAACTAATAGTAAGACTACTAAAAATGTTAAAAAGGTATAGGTGATTAGAGATTTTAAAATTATCTTGACTTTATACGGGTTATATTAAAGGTTATTCCTAACCTATTTATAGCCCTTTCTTTGATAAAATAATTTAATTGGGAGGACCCTAGGTATGTGCTCATTACACACCTGGTTTTTCTTGGACTTTACCAGGTTTTATACTTGATAGTTAGAGGACTAAATACTATCAATGATTTATATGAGGTTATATAAGGTTATCCTTATCTATTTATAGCTCATTCTATGATAAAATAATTTAATTGGTTTTCCTTGACTTTTACTTACTTACCTGGGATTTGATAGTTAGAGGACTAAATACTATCAATGATTTATATGAGGTTATATTTAAGGTTATCCTTATCTATTTATAGCTCATTTTATGATAAAATAATTTAATTGGTTTTTCTTGGACTTTACCGAGTTTTATACTTGATAGTTATAGGACTAAATACTATTAATGATTTATATGAGGTTATATTTAAGGTTATCCTTATCTATTTATAGCTCATTTTCTGATAAAATAATTTAATTGTTTAAAATACTGTGTTGATAATACAGAAATTGATGGTTAGAGTCCATCTTTTATCACTATTTTTATATATTTATATTATTACTTGAGATTTAAGACTTTATCCTTCATATTTCCCCCCATTTTATCACTATATATTATATATTTATATTATTGCTTGAGATTTATGACTTTATCCTTCATATTCCCCCCATTTTATGATATTACATAATTACCAAAGTAGAGATTTAGGTAAACAAGTAGGTAATAAAACAAATATTATTAATAATTTAGGTAATGGTATTATTAAGATTATTTCTGCTAAAGATATTGGGAGAATTAGACTTATTGAGTGAAAGAAAGTAAAAATAGATTCTAAAGATAAGGAAATTGATATAGAAATTATAAATACTAAGATGGTTAAAATGAGATTATTAAATAACTTTATTAAATATAAAGAAGGTGGTTTAAGAGATGAGAGAATTATTGATATTGGTTTTAATAATACTTTATTTAAGAAAGATAAAGGTAAAGGTTTTAAGATTAAAGGTAAGGAGATTCCTAATATGAAAAGATTTAAAGAAATTATTAAATCTATTTAACTTTTTAAGAGTTTTAGTTTTTACTAATATTAGTACTGAAAGCCAAGTGGTCAGGCAAATGATTGTAAATTATTGAAATCGAGATCGATACTTGATCAGTACAGCTAATATTCATAGTTTTATTGTGGGGGTCCTTTTTAGTAGTATCATTCGCTTCTTTTACCTACTTTGTGTTTGTTATTCTCCTAGGGTTTTTATTGTTAACTTATTTTAGTGTGACTAGTTAACCTTTAGTTTCGGTGCTAATCAGTATTGATTTCCCTTTTTATTGAATTAACTGTATTTTCCTATAATAGAATATGATATTATTACTATTATTGCCATGGGTGATAAGTGATTTAAGAAATTTTCTAAATGTTAGTGGAATTTTAACTTAACGGTTAAGTGGTTAATTGCAAATTAATATTAACAAGTTCAATTCTTGTAAATTCCTCCATATGTTTGTATTTATCTTTACTTATATCTTTAGGATTTTGAGGGATAATGAAAGTTTTGGGATGAATTAGTATTTTAATTGGTATGGCTTATATCACTTTGTGAGAAAGAAAAATCTTAGGTGCTATTCATAGAAGAAGAGGCCTTAATATTGTTATCGCACAACCTTTAGTTGATGGAGTTAAATTAATTATTAAAGAATATATTGTACCTTCTAAAACTAATAATAATATTTACTTAATTACTGCTATGATGAGTTTAGGAATTGGTTTAATTATTTGAGGTTTTATACCTATTACTAATACTGGTTGAATGTTTGACACTAATATTAGTATTTTATTTTGAATTTCTATTGGATCTATTGGTGTTTACTCTATTATTGGGGGAGGATGAAGTAGTAATTCTAAATATAGTATTATTGGTAGTATTAGATCTATTGGACAAATGATTAGTTATGAAGTTACTATTGGTATTATTGTTATTACTATTGTTTATATTAATAATACTATGAATATTATTGATATTAGTAATAAACAATTCTTTATGTGAAATATTTTTGGTTTATGACTTGGTATGTTAATTATGTTTATTTCTGGTTTAGCTGAAACCTCTAGAAGTCTTTTTGATTTACTTGAAGGTGAATCTGAAATTGTTTCTGGTTATAATGTTGAATATACTGGAATTACTTTTGGTTTCTATTTCATGGGTGAAACCTTACAATTAATGATTATGAGTAGTATAATTGTTATTTGTTATTTAGGTGGTTGATATGTTTTTGGTTTCAAATCTGAGATTTTTATGGGTATTAAATTAGTTTTTGTTATTTTCATTATTATGTTAATTAGAGCTGCTGTTCTTAGATTTAGATTTGATCAATTAATGAAGTTGATTTGAGAAGGTTTCTTACCTTTAAGTATGGGTTATATTATTTGAATTTTTTGTATCTTTACTTCTATGTTTAGATTATAGATCTCCTTCTTTGTGAGCCCGTCAATTTTAGTGAAATTATTTGTAGTAGATAATATTTAGATCTTTATTCAGATAGGTTCTTGATGGTCTTTAGAGATTAAGATGATATTTTTATTTATGATAGAGATTTTGGGGAGAAGGTGAATAGTGAACCTATTCCTACAGGGAACCCTGCACACTTTGTTTTATTGGGGTTTTAACTTAATGGTAGAGTAATTGGGTTTTTTCCTTATTTTCATTTAGATATGTTTTAGATATGTTTGGGGTTTTAACTTAATGATAGAGTAATTGGGTTTTTTCCTTATTTTTATTTAGATATGTTTGGGGTTTTAACTTAATGGTAGAGTAATTGGGGGTTTTACCTTATTTTCACCTTGTTTATTGGGGTTTTAACTTAATGGTAGAGTAATTGGGTTTTTTCCTTTACTTAATGGTAGAGTTATTGGATTTTTACTTATTTTCACCTAGATATGTTTGGGGTTTTAACTTAATGGTAGAGTAATTGGGTTTTTCCCTATCTTCACCTAGATATGTTTTGGGGTTTTAACTTAATGGTAGAGTAATTGGGTTTTTTCCCTATCTTCACCTAGATATGTTTTGGGGTTTTAACTTAATGGTAGAGTAATTGTTTTGCAAGCAGTAAATATGAGATCGAGACTCTTAGACTCCATGATGATTTTTGTTAATCTATATTAGTATACTGGTAGAATAATTATTTGAAGAGTAATAGAAATAGGATCGATACCTATATATAGAGATATTCTTTTATTGAGGAACGAGGTTACGAGTCACCTATAATTAGTGTTTGATTTTATTAAGAAATTCTATTGCTTTTCACTCTTTATATTTGAATAAGAAATTCAATTGGAAGAATATTTGATAGATCTTATTAGCTCTTTCTTTATATTTGATTAAGAAATTCAATTGGAAGAATATTTGATAGATCTTAATAACTCTTTCTTTATATATGAATAAGAAATTCAATTGGAAGAATATTTGCCTTCAAAGCAAAAGGAAGTTAGATCGAAACTAATCTTATTCGTATCTACTATTTGAGTAGTTTAATAGATATAGTGGATATATTTATTGGAGATTTAATATAATGGTAGAATACATGTTTTGAAGTCATGAAATATAGGTTCAAATCCTATAATCTCCGCTATTAGATTTACTGTTTTTTTTTATGCTTTAGATTATAGTAAATTCAGGATTTATCTCTTATGTTTTATACATTCTTTTTGTTTAATTAATTAAGGAGGGAGATAGAGAAGATTAATTTAAATTTAACCTACTGTTATACTTGATATTAATTAGTTAAGATTGTTCTTCTAATGAAAGAACTTAAAAAGATTAAATTTAGGAAAATGCACCAGGGAAGAAAATTTAATGGAGAATTATTAGAAGAGAAAGTTAAATATGGTGATATTGGAATAAGATTAGATAAAACTGGATTTTTATCTCAAAAAGAAACTGAGTCAGTAAAAAAGGAATTTGTTAGAGAAACTAAGAAGAAGAAGATTCTTATTAAGATTATTTGAACTAAAAGTATTAATTATGGTAGAACTAAGAAACTATCTGAGGTTAGAATGGGTAGAGGTGTTGGTAAAATTAGTGAATGATTTACTAAAGTTCATTCTGGAGATATTTTTATGGAGATTAAGATTGTTAATAGTCATTCCAATGATTCTCATTCTATAGATATTAAGAAATTGATGGTTTTAGCTGATAAAGTTAGAAATAAATTAAGTTTACTTTCTTTTATTGTTTTAAAGATGCTCACTTAAGATGAGTTTGGTTAGATCTTCTTCTGATTTCAAGTCGAACCTTTAAACAGGAGATAACGATATTACAGAGTTTAATTTTAACTCAAGGGAACCTACTGGAAATCCGTAGTAGAATTTATCAATTGGGTTGATAAGGTTAAGAGTGATTCCATAAGATAAGTCATTATTAGTATAATATCCTTTTTGTTATTAAACAGGAGATAACTCAAGGGAACCTACTGGAAATCCGTAGTAGAGTTTATCAATTGGGTTGATAAGGTTAAGAGTGATTCCGTAAGGTATCTGATTTCAAGTCTCTTTCGAACCACCTCCCTACTTTTTATATAAAATTATTCTTTTTTGTTAATAAACAGGAGATAACTCAAGGTAGAGTTTATCAATTGGGTTGATAAGGTTAAGAGTTCAAGTCTCTTTCTCCTGATAATCTATATAGAGTATTATTGGATACTATATAGGGTATTATTGGATACTATATAGGGTATTATTGTATACTATATTGTAGTACGTTTTCTATAACTTTTCATTATAAAATGACAACTATTATAATTAGTGTAAGTATAATCACTATATTAATTAATATGATTACTAGAATTGTTACTAGATTAAGTTTTAAAAGAGATAAAGAGAAAATAAGTACATATGAATGTGGCTTAAATCTAAATGGTGATGCTAGGGAACCTATAGAAATATCATTCTATGTTGTGGGTATTATGTATATTATGTTTGATATAGAAATTGCTTTTATTATACCTTTTGGTAAAACTATTGATATTGTTTCTAGTACAGAAATTTTAGTTATTATGATTTTTATTATTATTTTAATAGTTGGAATAAGATATGAATATGAGAAGAAAGCTTTAGAATGACAATAATAGATTAAACTTAAAGAAAACTTTAAGAATAACTTTAATAGAGGTAAACTTAAAGAATGATTTTAATATTATTTGAGCCATAGTTGGTTAAATGATTATAGGATTAGTTATTATGATATTGATGCATTTGACAGTGGAAGAAATTTTATCAGTTATAGTAATAAGATATTTACCTAAAATTATCATTATTTTATTTTATTTGAATAAGGAAAGAAGATATGTTTCTATTAAGGATATTGTTATCATTAAGTGAATTATTGGTAAATTCTCGTAATATGATTTAGGACCCGTAGTATGAAGGAACCTGAATAGTAGAACCATTGTAGTTTTCATCGGTAGGAATATCTTCCTTCTAAGACTTACGTAGTGTTTATTTAAGTTTTCTATCATTCGTAGTGAATTATTGAGATTCCTTCTAAGACTATACTAACCCGTAGTGTTTATTTAATTTAAGGGGGAGACCATAGGGAACCCGTAGTAAAATAAAGTAGGGATTTTCTCCTAAGATTTACGTAGTGTTTATTTAATTTAAGGGTAAAATAAAGTAGGGATTTTCTCCCGGATCTTCCTTCTAAGACTAAGTAAACCTGTAGTGTTTATTTAATTTAAGGGTAAAATAAAGTCCTTCTAAGACTAAAATAGAAGTTCGAATCTTCTAATGAACTATTTATGATTATCTTTTATAGCTTAAAGGTGAAGCAGTTGAATGTTAATCAAAAGATTATGAGATCGAAACTCATTAAAAGAGAGGTGAAATAGGAGATGAAGGTCAATAGTGAACATATTCCTTCAGGAAACCTGTATATTTATATATATGATATTATTGAAAGATATTATTGAAGGTATCCTGAGTTATCCCTCATACTCCGTAGTATTTGTGTAGTTTATACTTGTTGAGGTGGAGGTTAATCTAGAAGGAGATAGATATTAGAGATATATACTTGAAGTGTTAGTTTAGAGGGGAGAAGGTGAATAGTGAACCATTGTAGTTTTCACCTATTCCTACAGGGAAATAAGATATTCTATCACCCGTAGTAAAATAATTAATTGGACCCTCTCTTAGGAATATATACTTGAAGTGTTAGTTTAGAGGTAAAATAATCAATTGTCAATTGATAGAACACGAGATCAAGACTCGTACATTTCGTTTACTTAATTAATGGAATTTATATATCTTGTAGACAACCCGTAGTATTATTGTAGAGCAGATCTTGAAGTTTTCTTTATATATCTTATATAATATATTATTATGCTATGGTATTATAGCTCAATGGTAGAGCAGATCGTGAAGTTTTCTTTATATATTTTATATTGTATATTTATATTATGATATTATAGCGAAGCATCCTTAGATCATATCCGAGGTTTTATATATTGATATTAATATTACGGTATTATAGCTCAATGGTAGAGCAGATCTCGAAGCATCCTTAGATCATATAGGAGGTTTTATATATTGATATTAATATTACGGTATTATAGCTCAATGGTAGAGCAGATCGCTCATGACGATAAGGAGTAAGTTCAAATCTTTCTAATATCATAAAGTTATTATTGATGGACTTATAGGTTACTAGGTTATATTTCCACGATTTATATGAATATTAAGAAATATTAAGTAATGATAGGAGGAGTATAGAAGAGAGGTGTGCTAATGTTCCTGCGATATCTAAGAATATGGTTAAATAATAAAAAATGATAAGGGAATATTGAAGGGATGGTGTTAATATTACTATGATATATTTGGATATGGAAAAATATTAAGTAATGATAAGGGAGTATAGAAGGGAGGGTATGGTATTATCTATAGCTATTATGATAATTAAGATGATTGAGGTTGTAAATTATGATGAGTTAAGTAAGTTAATGATATTATTGACTATAATAATATTCCTAATGGTTTTTATGATGGGTACTGAAAGAGTTTCTATTTGGGAGATGATTACTATTATCTTATTGGAATTAATTTTATTAAGAATTTTTGAGACTAATAACTATATTGAGTTCTATATTTTCTACGAATTAAGTATGATACTTATGATTTATATTATTGGTATTAAAGGTAAGAGATTAGAAAGAATTAAAGCTACTACTTACTTAGTTATGTATACTATTATTGGTAGTGTTATGATGTTAATTGGTATTATTACTATTTATAGTTTAACTGGTACTTTAAGTATTGTAGAAACTAGAGAATATGTTATTAATACTAATATTGGAAGATTAATTATCTTAGGTTTTATTATCTCTTTATCTGTTAAAGTTCTTATTTTTCCTGTTCATATTTGATTACTTCAAGCACATGTTGAAGCTCTTGTTAAAGGTTCTGTTATTTTAGCTGCTATTATGTTAAAAATTGGTGGTTATGGTTTAATTAGATTATGTATTATGACTATTCTTGAAGGTGTTTACTATTGACAACCTTTATTAATTACTTTAAGTGTTATATCTATTATTTATTCTGGTTTAATTACTATTAGACAGATTGATATTAAAAGATTAATTGCTTATAGTTCTATCTCTCATATGGGTATTGTTATTATTGGTATTTCCTCTATGACTACTATTGGTATTAAAGCCGGTATTATGATGATGATTGGTCATGGTATTACTTCTACTTTAATGTTTATGTTAGCTGGTACTATTTATGATCAAATTCATACTAGAATAATTTTTGAGATTAGAGGATTGGCTAAATTTATGCTTATTTATAGTATTATCTTTACTTTAACTATGATGGGAAATATTTCTATACTTCCTACTATAAATTTTACTTCTGAGATTATGATTTTAATATTGATTTATTCTTACTCTAAAATTATTGGTATTACTATTACTTTAACTATTGTTATTAGTGCTATTTATTCTATGTGAATATTAAATAGAATCATTTATGGTAGAGAAATTAGAAAAGATATTATTTTACAAGATATAAGTAAAAATGAATTTTATCCTTCTGTTATTTTATTAGCTGGTATGATTTTATTAGGTATAAGACCTATAGTTTCAGATATTATTGATATTTTATAAGCATATGATAGTATTTGAGCTCTATAAATGATACATTTTGTTAGGTAAAAAATAGATCAAGAATAGATCAAGGATTGATGGAGTAATATATAGATATTAGATGAGTTTTATCCTTCTGTTATATTATTAGATGAATTTTATCCTTCTGTAATTATATTAACTGGTATGATTATATTAGGTATAAGACCTATAGTTTCTGATAATATTGATATTTTAAAAGTATTAGATTGTATTTGAGTTATAGAATTTGATACATTTTGTTAGATCTAAAAATAGATTGAGAATAGATTGAGGATAGATTGAGGATAGATTGAGGATTGATATCAGTTTATCTAAGTTAAACCCGCATCAAAGATAAGTATAAGGATAGATTGAGGTAAAATATAGGATAGATTGATGAATGATATAACATTATTCTAAGTAAAACCCCCTTCAAAGATAAGTATAAGGATAGATTGACGATTGATATCAATATTATTAATATAAAATCCAGGATAAAATAAGGATAAGGATAGATGTAGAATAGAATAGATGTTGAATAGATTAGGTGTAGAATTGTATAGATGTAGGATTTGAATCTATATTTATAAGGATAGATGTTAGATGTAATTTAGGATTCTTATTTATATTTATAAGGATAGATTGAATTCTTTCATATTATGGGGACTACTTTGGCTTAACTGTAGATTACTTAGTCATCTTTGACTTAACTTGGTGATTATGGGGCTACTTTGGTGATTATGTAGGTTACTTTAGTCTTTACTTAGTCATCTTTGACTTAACTTGGTGATTATGGGGCTACTTTGGTGATTATGTAGTCTTTACTTAGTCATTTTTGACTTAACTTGGTGATTATGGGGCTACTTTGGTAGATTACTTTGGTAGATTACTTTGACTTTACTTGGTAATCTTTGACTTAACTTGGTGATTATGGGGCTACTTTGGTAGATTACTTTGGTTTAACTTAGTCATCTTTGACTTAACTTGGTGATTATGGGGCTACTTTGGTGATTATGTAGTCTTTACTTAGTCATCTTTGACTTAACTTGGTGATTATAGGGCTACTTTGGTGATTATGTAGTCTTTACTTAGTCATCTTTGACTTAACTTGGTGATTATGTGGTGATTATGTAGTCTTTACTTAGTCATCTTTGACTTAACTTGGTGATTATGGGGCTACTTTGGTCTTTATGTAGACTTTACTTGGTAATCTTTGACTTAACTTAGACTTTACTTGGTAATCTTTGGCTAAACTTGGTGATTATGGTGAATAAGTTATACACAACATATTGTGGATATGTAGATTAGGGAGCATTACCCTATTATCACCCTTTATTTTTATATTTTATTATTTTTTATATGAGATATTGAGTATTTACTACTATATCTTTTTTATGATTTTATCAATTATCTTGATCTTTTAGATAACCCGTAGTATGATTGAGTTTTCTATCTTAAATTGTCTTTTAATTTTATATTAAAATCGAATAAATTATTATTATGAATAAAGAAAATTGTAAGTTAGTTAGATTAGGTAAGAAATTGGGTAAATTATATCTATTTTTTAATTATACTTTATTTATCAATAAGGTTAAAGATAACATTAGAAATATTATTAAGATTAAATTTAAGAAAAAATCTAAGATTAAATATATTAATAGTTCTTTATATGTTCCTGTTTCTCTTAATATTAAGAAAGTTAATTTAAGATTAAAGAGAGTTATTAAGAAAATTGTTTATTTTAATAACCAAACTGTTAGATCCAAGTTTATTAATTATATAGATTTTATTAGAAATAATCAATTTTCTCTCTTATGTATGAGTATTACTCTACAAATGGATTGTTATATTGAGAAATTGAGAAAGAAAAGTTTGAAATTAAATCTGGATTATATTGGTCACTTAGATATGGTGGATTTTTTTATTAAATTCTCTAGATGTATCAATAAATTTACTGATAAACATTTAGACTCCTTTGTATCTGATGAGAAATTTATGAAATTATTAGATAATCTTAAGGTAATGAATACTAGTAATAATACTACGTGTGATAATGTCTTTAAAAGAAAAAGAATTATTAGGAAATCACTTATATTATTAAGTAATATTCTTTTAGAACTGATCAATTCTAATGGTGATATATTGACTAGTATTGATGGTCCTTTATTTGTACTGACTAATCTTTCTACTTTAATACTAATTAGTCTTAATGATTCTCTCATTAGTGCTAGTGGTTCTTTATTTGGACTAAATAAACTTTCTATTAAGAAAATCACTAGATTACAGATTAGAATATTTTTAAGAAATAGGAAATTAAGGAAATTACAGTTAATTGAGAAGGTTAAGGCTAGAAAAACTCAAATTCATTTAATTATTAAGGGTAAATATGATAGAATTAACCAACAGAAGATGTGATTTGAGGATAGTATTTCTCTTAGATTACTAGGTAGATAACTGAGATTTCTCTTAGATTACTGTGAGGAATGAGGGGGTAAAGGATGGATGGTAAATGATTAGATATGAATGATATATGTATTATAGTAATGCACTATCTTGAGGATTATTTTATGATAATATTGTGAGACAGAGCTATATTTATACAAATAATATGAAGGAACCTGATTATAGTTAATCTATATATTTATCTGTAGTATGATCTACAGGGAAGTAGTATTCTATATTTATACAAATGGTGTGTATCACCTGGTTATCAGTATATTTACTTATTATTATTTCCGGTGAAAACTGAAACACAATTAAAGAATACTATCTTAAAGAAGAGAGTTAAAAGAATGTCTATCTTAGGTAAGTTAAATGCTCTCCAAAAGAAAGGTGTAGCTATTAAGGTTAGAACTATTAAACTTAAGAAACTTAACTCTGCTCAAAGAAAGATCGTTAAAATTAAAATGATGATTAATAATGAGATTAAAAAATATAATGTTTATATACTTGGTGAGAATCAATCTATACAAGAACATAATATTGTTTTAATTAGAGGTGGCAAAACTCAGGATTTACTTGGTTTGAAATTCAAGATTATTAGAGGGAAATATGAAGTTTCTCTTGTTTTAGGTAGAAAGAAAGGTAGATCTAAATATGGGGTTAAGAAAACTCTTATTAAAGATTAATTTCCTTTTACTTTGGGTTTGAGATTCAATATTATTAGAGGGAGATCTGAAGTTTCTCTTGTTTTAGGTAGAAAGAATGGATATGGAATTAAGAATACTCTTATTAAAGATTAATTTACTTTTACTTTCGGTGTGATATAGTTGAGTCTCGTAGTAATACTCTATATTTTCTTGATATTTACTACAATGGATTCTTATCTATAGATATGTTAGACATTTCTATGTAGTTTTACTATAATTTTACTTGATATTTTATACATAATAATCTTATCTATAGATATGTTAGACACTTCCATGTAGTGGTACCTTAAATCGTATTGATATTTACTATAAAATGTTATTATCTAAGACATTTATCTGTAGCAATACTCTAAATTACCTTGATATTAACTATATAAAAATATTATCTATAGTTATGTTAGACACTTCTCTGTAGTAATACTATAAATTTACTTGATATTTCTTACATAAAAATATTATCTATAGATATGTTAGACACTTCTCTGGCCCGATATAGTTTAATGGTAAAACATATGTTTTGTAAACATCAGAGTATTAGGTTATGGGTGACCTACAGGGAACCCGTAGTGTTTTATGATGTTTCTCTTTTACTTGTACTTCGTTTGTAGTTCTTGCTTTATCTTTATGAGATCTCTTTACTTGGGCCGATATAGTTTAATGGTAAAACATATGTTTTGTAAACATCAGAGTATTAGTTCGACACTGATTATCGGCAGTTACTTTAGATTAGATATTTGATGTAGTTTAATGGGTATTAAAATTATTATTATTGGTATTATTGGTATTATTAAGAATAGATGAAATTGAATTAAAATGATTATGTGTATTGAGATAATGTGAATTGGATGTATGTGATCTATGATTGAAATTAGTCTTTTTATTGATGATATTAAGACTGATATTGCTACTATTATTATTTTAAGTATTGGAGGTACTGAAACTGGTATTGGTTTAGGTATTATTATTAGTACTTTAAGACAAAAGGGTACTATTTCTATTACTGGTAGAAATATTATTGGTTAATTTCTTTATGTTTCTTAGGAATATTTTGAGGAGAGGTGATGAGCTATAGTATATTATAGTATTATATCCCTATTGTTTAAATGTTATTTTTGTTTTATTTTTACTTTTATTGTTTTGAGGAACGAGGTTTCAAGTCACCTTGTATTTACTACATATGTTCTATATTTCTTATTGATTTTTCTTTTATTGATTTTGATCTTATTACTTTGAGGTGAACTTAACAAATTGTTATAAATCTATTATAAGGAAAAAGAAATCATTGATTAGTTCTAATTGTTTTAGTGATATTATTCTAATTTATCTATCCTTTTATGAGATCTAAAATTAAAGGACCTTTTGTTGGGGAAATTAAAGTAAGAAATGGAAAGAAATATATTAGAAGAAACGCAACTATTGTTCTATCTATGATAAAACAGGAATATAATGTTCATTTAGGTAATAGATTTGAGCAAATTATAATTACATCTGATCAAGTTGGTAGAAAAATTGGAGAATTCATTAAAACTAAGTAAGTTTATTTATCCTTTTGAGGAGACTTTGTTTGAGATATGACTTTATTTCAGATATCTCTTTATTTCAGATATCACTTTATTTAGTATTTTCGTAGTGTGATATCTTAATTACCTTAGTTTTTACTGTATGTTATGATTTGAAACTCTTTAGTTTGTATTAATAGAATGAAAGGTGAGATATGGCTTTATTTGAGATATCATTTTATTTGAGATATGACTTTGTCTAGTATTCTCATAGTGTGATATCTTAATTACCTTAGTTTTTACTATATGTTATGATTTGAAGCTCTTTAATTAGTATTAATAGAAAGAAAGGTGAGCAGGTAAGAATTACTTCTAAGACTAAAGATAAAGGTTCCTTAAGTCAATCTAGAATATTTTTAAGAAATAATTTTAAATGAGGTAATGTTCTTAAATTTGGCTTAAGAAATAGAGATTACCAGATTATTAAGGAAAATAAATTAATTGGTATTACTGAGAGAGGTAAAATTATTAATCAGTTAAGATTAAGATCTTCTAAATCTTTTATCGGTAAAAAAGGTAAAGGTTTTAATCATAATTCATTCAAATTTATTAAGAATATTGAGAGAAGAGAAAGATTTAAAATTAAAGAGTTAATAAGAAGGTCTAAAAATGTTGAGAGAAAGCATAATAAAGAGGTTGATATTAATTGTAGATTTAATCAATTAAGTTCTAAGACTAAATTAAGGAAAATTATCTCGGAATGTCTTAAAATTTCTTCAATTAAAATTAAAGGTAGATTAAGAGGTTTAAAAAAGAGAAAGATTAAAATTATTATTAACTCTTTTAAAAGTAATAGAATTAATAAGTTAGAATCTGTCTTGATGAAGAAAGATCATTTAAGAATTCTTAAGATTATTGATATTAGTTACAATAAAACTGGTATTATTACTGTACAAAGACAATAATTTACTTTAGATTTGTATGAGATCACGGATAGATATCTTTGTTTATTTATATAGATGAGGGTATGATTTATAAGATTACCTTAATTTTACTATGAGATTTCGTATAGATCAGGGTTACTATGAGATTCCGTATAGATGAGGGTTACTATGAGATTCCGTATAGATGAGGGTATGATTTATAAGATTACCTTAATTTTACTTTGCGTCTAGATTTCTCTATATAATGAGGATATAATTTATAAGATTACCTCTATTAGTGAAATTACATATAGATGAGGGTATGATTTATAAGATTGTCTTAGTTTTACTTTGAGATTCTGTATATATATATATATTACCTATATATTGAGGATATAACTTATAAGATTACCTTAGTTTTACTCTGAGACCACGTATATTTGAATAAAATTTATATAATGAGGATATAACTTATAAGATTACCTTAGTTTAACCCAGAGATTTGTTATTATATAAATAAATATCTATATGATGAGGATATGATTAAAAGAATTACCTTAGTTTAACCCAGAGATTTGTAGATATTTTATTATTATTCTGATAATATAGTTTAATTGGTAGAACATGAGAATCATGATCTCAGAATAACAGATCGAAACTGTTTATCATCATATAGGATGGTGTATCATATACTAAATTTGTCTTATATTTATTATAATATGTTTAACTCTCTGTCATTGTATTATACTTATTATTTTTTACATTGAGATTTCACCATAATATATCTGGGACAAGATGAATGTACGATTAGATAGTTACCTTATATTTTATACACTATGTTATAATTATTACTTATAATGTTAGATTAGCTTATATCTCACACTTGAATTTACTTATATTATTTATATTTATATATTTTTCTTTAATATACCTGTGACAAGATGAATGTACTCTACCAATCATAAAGATATAGGTACATTATATATCATCTATGGAGTGATTTCTGGTATTATTGGTACTGCTATGAGCACACAGATTAGATTAGAAATTACAGGTATCGAAACTATTGGTAAAGGTAATTATGAAATGTATAATGGTATTATTACCTTACATGGATTAATTATGATTTTCTTTATGTTAATGCTTATTTTAATTGGTGGTTTTGGTAACTGAATGGTTCTTATGATGATTGGAGCTGTTGATATGGCTTTCCCTAGATTAAATAACTTAAGTTTCTGATTAATGCTTGGTTCTTTAATCTTAATTTTAAGTGCTGCTATTATTGAAGGTGGAGCTGGTCTTGGTTGAACTGTTTATCTTCCTTTATCTTCTACTATTGGTCATAATACTGGTTCTGTTGATGTTGCTATCTTTAGTTTACATTTAGCTGGTATTTCTTCTATCTTAGGTGCTATTAATTTTATTACTACTATCATTAATATGAGAGCTGGTGGTATGAAAATGGAAAATTTACCTTTATATGTTTGATCTGTTTTAATTACTGCTATTTTATTAATCTTATCTTTACCTGTTTTCGCTGGAGGTATTACTATGTTATTAACTGATAGAAATGGTAATACTACTTTCTATGAATCTGCTGGTGGTGGTGATCCTGTTTTATACCAACATTTATTCTGATTCTTTGGACATCTTGAAGTTTATATCTTAATTTTACTTGCTTTTGGTATTGTTTCTGAGGTTGTTATCTCGGGTTCTAATAAAGAAAATATTTTTGGTTATTTAGGTATGGTTTATGCTATGATCTCTATTGGGGTTTTAGGTTTTATTGTTTGAGCTCATCATATGTATACTGTTGGTATGGATGTTGATACTAGAGCTTACTTTACTGCTGCTACTATGATTATTGCCGTACTTACTGGTATTAAAATCTTTAGTTGATTAGGTACTATTTATGGTGGTAAAATCATTAATAAACTACAATACTTATATATTTATGGTTTTATTTTCTTATTTACTATTGGTGGTTTAACTGGTATTGTTTTAGCTAACTCTTCTTTAGATATTAATATGCATGATACTTATTATGTTGTTGGACATTTCCATTATGTTTTATCTTTAGGTGCTGTTTTTGGTGCTTTTGGTGGTTTCTACTATTGATATCCTATTGTTACTGGTTATAGAATTGATGATTCTAAAGGTATTGTTCAATTCTGAACTCAATTTATTGGTGTTAACTTAACTTTCTTCCTTATGCATTTTATTGGTTTAAATGGTGGACCTAGAAGATATCTTGAATTACCTGATGCCTTCATTGGTTGAAATGTTATTTCTACTATTGGTTCTGTTATTACTATTGTTAGTGTTGTTTATTTCTTTGAGATTGTTATTTCTTCTGTTAAAACTCTTTATAAAATTAATAACTCTTCTTTTGTTGAATTAGATATTACTAATAATCAAGAATCTTCTTTAGAGAAAATGGTTGGTATTCTTGCTCTAGAACATACTTGAATGGAACAACTTGTTATATATACTACTATTATTAAATAATTATTAGTGCTATTTGTTACTGTTAGTTTCTATGCATTCTTACTCTTGAACTTACTTACTAGATTATCTTTATTTTAGTTAGGATGATACTAGGGTAAATCATGTGTAACCCGCAGTAATTTTATAGATAGTTTTCACCACATATTAATTTGTCTATGTAGGTATTACTAGATTCTCTTTTTTTATATTAGTGGGATATATTAGTTTTACTTACAAGGATTATATTAAGGTAATATAGGGGGAGATTGAGATAATCCGTAGTAATTTATAGATGATTTTTAC
>Ga0080064_1002110_pt1 | contig 35593 bp, 40 predicted proteins | sample Subgrocontami54m_FD_69260 | JGI IMG/M metagenome (GOLD analysis project Ga0080064, IMG submission 69260) | Subsurface groundwater microbial communities from S. Glens Falls, New York, USA - GMW46 contaminated, 5.4 m (SPADES assembly) (version 2) ...
TCGTTCGTCATGAACACCTGCGGCGCGTTCGGTATCTCCAGGGAGAGATCCTTGACGTAGATTTTCTCGATGCTGAAAACGGGCTGCTGGTCGCTCATTGCGGCTCCCGGAAACGGTTGGACTAAGAGGCCCCCGCGGCTAAGCAGCGAGCAGGGGGTCGAGCTTTCCGGCGCGTTCCAATGCGGCCAGATCATCGAAGCCACCGACGTGCGTATCGCCGATGTAGATCTGGGGAACGGTGCGCCGGCCGGTCTTGCGCATCATTTCATCGCGTCGCGGCGGATCGAGATCGACGCGGATCTTCTCGATTTCGGCGACGCCCTTGGACTTGAGCAGCATCTCCGCCCGCAGGCAATACGGGCACGCGCCGGTGGCGTACATGACGACTCTCGACATGGACGCTACTTTACTTCTCTACCGGCAGTCCCGCCTGCTGCCACGCGGCTATGCCACCGCTCAGGTTGAACACTTGTCCAAAGCCGCGCTTGCGCAGGACCGACGCGGCCGCCCCGGAACGGTTGCCGGTTTCGCAGGCAAGGATGACGGGCTTCGCCTTGTACTTGTCGATGTCGGTGCACCGCGCCTCGAACTGCGACAGGGGGATATTGCGCGCATTCAGGATATGTCCCTTGCCGAACTCGGCGGTTTCGCGCACGTCGACCACGATCGCGTCCTGCCGGTTGATGAGTTGCGTCGCCTCCAGCGTGTTGACCGAGGCACCGCCGGCGCCGCGGCGCACCATGGGCCACAACAGCATCGCGCCGCTCACGAATGCGACGCCGATGAGCAGGATGTTGTCGAGGGCGAATTTCAGCAGATCGATCTTCATGGCCGGTGTCAGCCGCAGAACACTTCGCGCATCATGACAATGAGCTTGAGCGTCCTCTGGTCGCTGACGGAGTAGAAAACCCGATTCGCATCCTTGCGCGCGCGCAGGATGCCCTTTTCGCGCAGGATCGCGAGATGCTGCGAGATGTTGCTCTGGGAAGTGCCCACCGCTTCGACGATGTCCTGCACGCTGATCTCCTGATCCCCGAGCACGCAAAGGATCTTCAGGCGCAGCGGATGCGACATCGCCTTCATCGCGCGCGCCGCCAGCTCGATCTGCTCGGTGTGGCCGACCAGATCGAAGATGTCCTGCATTTCCTGGTTCAAGTGCGTTCTGGAATCCATGGCCTGATCGGCTATTATAGGGCCGGGATTGCTGCCCCGCAAAAATGTGAGGCGTCCGATGTACAAGATCGTACTGTTGCGCCACGGCGAATCGGCCTGGAACAAGGAAAACCGCTTTACGGGCTGGACCGACGTCGGCCTGACCGAATACGGCTGCGAGGAGGCGCGCCGCGCCGGACGGCTGCTCGCCGGCGAGGGCTATGCCTTCGACCTTGCCTTCACCTCGGTGCTCAGTCGCGCCATCAAGACGCTGTGGCTCGCACTCGAGGAAATGGACCGGATGTGGATCCCGGTACACCATTCCTGGCGCTTGAACGAGCGTCACTACGGGGCGCTGCAGGGCCTGAACAAGGCCGAGACCGCAGCCAAGTTCGGCGAGAAGCAGGTGCTCCAATGGCGGCGCAGCTACGACATTCCGCCGCCCGCCCTGGAACCCGGCGATCCGCGCCACGCCCGGGGCGACCCGCGCTATGCGGGGCTCACCGCATCGGAGCTTCCGGCCACCGAGTGCCTCAAGGACACGGTGGCGCGCTTCCTTCCCTATTGGCAGGACACCATCGCCCCGGCGGTGCGCTCGGGCCGGCGCGTCCTGGTCGCGGCCCACGGCAACTCGATCCGGGCGCTGATCAAGTACCTGGACAACATGAGCGACCAGGCGATCGTCGACGTCAACGTCCCGACCGCGAGGCCGCTCGTCTATGAACTCGATGCCGACCTGAAGCCGATCCACAGCTATTACCTCGGCGACCAGGCCGAAATCGAGGCGGCGATGAATGCCGTCGCCAGCCAGGCCAAAGTCCGCAACTGATGCGCGCCTGGGCAAGGCTCGCGGCCATCGCGCTCGCCTGTTTCGCCCTTCCCCTGGCCGCCGCGGACAAGGCGGAACTCGAGACGCTGCGTTCGCGCATCGGCCGCCTGCACGAGGAAATCGCGGGTGCCGAGGAAACGCGCGCCGAGGCCCGGGACCAGTTGCGCAGCTCCGAACGGGCCATTTCCGAGGCGAACCGCAGCCTTCGCGAACTGGAGGACAAGCGCGGCGCCGTGCGCGGCGAACTCGCCGCCCTGGCGGCCCGGCAGTCGGTCGCCGGAGCGGAAATCGCGGCCCGCAGGGCCCAGCTGGGGCGGCTGCTCACCGCGCGCTACCTGGCGGGAGAGAGCAACACCCTCAGGCTCCTCGTGATGGGCGAGGACCCGGACCGGATCGCGCGCGAACTCCACTACTACGGTTACATTTCGCGCGCCCAGGCGGCGCTCATCGCGTCCCTGCGCGCGGACCTGGAGCGGACGCACGCGATCGAGACGCTCGCCCGCGACAAGGCCGCCGAACTCGAGGCGATCGAATCGCAGCAGCGAACCGAGCGCGGGCAGCTGCTGCGCCAGCAGGCCGAACGCAGGAGGGTGCTCGACCGGGTGTCGGCGCGCCTGAGAACCCAGCGCCGCGAGGTGCAAACCCTGGAGCACGACGAGGCACGCCTGTCGCGGCTGGTGGAACGGCTCGGCAGGGTCATCGCCCCCCCGGTCGAGCGCGGCCGGCACAACGAGAGGGTGCCCGAGGCGGGCGGCTCGGAAGGCGCGTTCGCGCGCCTCAAGGGAAAGCTGCGGCTACCGATCAAGGGAGTATTGTTGAACCGTTTCGGCGCGCGGCGGTCTGAAGGAGGACCGCAGTGGAAAGGGCTTTTCATCCGGGCCCCGTCAGGGCAAGAGGTGCGGGCGGTGGCCGGAGGGCGCGTGGTGTTCTCGGAGTGGATGCGCGGATTCGGCAACCTGCTCATCGTGGACCACGGCGCGGGATATCTCACCATCTATGGCAACAACGAGTCGGTGCTGAAGGCCGTGGGCGACCCGGTACGGACGGGCGACGTCGTTGCGACCGTGGGCACGAGCGGTGGCAACCCGGAATCGGGTTTATACTTTGAAATTCGCCATCAGGGCAAGCCGTTTGATCCCCTGAAATGGGTATCGTTGAAGTAGTCGGAGAGCGCGCATGAGCAGCAAATTGAAGCAGATCAGTCTCGTATTCGTCGGCGTCCTCGCGGGGGTGCTGCTCAGCCTGAATTTCTCCGCGGTGGCACAGCGCGATGCAGCGCGCTTCCCCCTGCCAGTGGACGAGCTGCGCGCCTTTGCCGAGGTCTTCGGCGCCATCAAGTCGGGCTACGTCGAACCGGTCGAAGACAAAAAGCTCATCAGCGGCGCGATCAACGGGATGCTCACCGATCTCGATCCGCACTCGGCCTACCTGGACGCCGACGCGTTCCGCGAACTGCAGGTCGGCACCCAGGGAGAGTTCGGGGGCCTCGGCATCGAGGTCGGCATGGAGGACGGCTTCGTGAAGGTCGTCTCGCCCATCGAGGACACGCCCGCGTACCGCGCCGGACTCAAGCCGGGCGACCTGATCATCAAGCTCGACGATACCCCGGTCAAAGGCATGAACCTGAACGACGCGGTCAAGCGCATGCGCGGCAAGCCGAAGACCACCGTTCGTCTCACGATCCTCAGGAAGGGGGAGCCGAAGCCCTTCGAAGTCACGCTCCAGCGCGACGTGATCCGCGTTCAGAGCGTGAAGTCCAAGCTGATCGAGCCGGGCTACGGATGGGTCCGGGTGTCGCAGTTCCAGGAGCACACCGGCGAAAATCTCGTGAAGCACCTGGAGGCCCTGTACAAGAAGGAACCCCTGAAAGGCCTGATCCTGGACCTGCGCAACGACCCGGGCGGGCTCTTGAACGGCGCGGTGGGGATCTCCGCCGCTTTCCTGCCGTCCAAGGCGCTGGTGGTTTCGACCGACGGTCGCACCGAGGACGCAAAGCGCAAGTTCCTCGCGAGCCCGGACGACTACCTGCGGGGCAGCAAGGACGACTATCTCAAAGGCCTGCCGGCGGCAGTCCGCACGGTGCCGATGGTGGTCCTGGTGAACGGCGGCTCGGCTTCCGCCTCGGAAATCGTCGCGGGCGCGCTCCAGGACCACAAGCGCGCCACGATCATGGGCACGCAGTCGTTCGGCAAGGGATCGGTGCAGACGATCCTGCCCTTGGGCAACAACACCGCCATCAAACTGACCACCGCGCGCTACTACACGCCGAGCGGCCGTTCGATCCAGGCCAAGGGCATCACGCCGGACATCCTGGTCGAGGACCCGAGCGGCCAGCCGCGCATACGCGAGGCCGACCTCGAGAAGCATCTCACCAACGGCGAGGAGAAGGCGGCGGCCCAGAAGAAGGCGGCGGAGCGCGCCGCGGCGGCCTCCAAACCCGCGCCGACGGACGGCGACGAGAAGCCGGCGGCGCCGATCGAGTTCGCCACGACCAACGACTTCCAGTTCCAGCAGGCGCTGAACCACCTGAAGGGACTGCCGGTGCAGACTGCGCAGGCTCCGACTCCTGCTCCAACGCCGAAGAACTGATAGTCCGGACGTCTGGCGACGCCGGACTATCTTCGCGGATTCGAGCGGGCGCTTCGCGCCGCTCAATCCGCGAATGTCTGGGCACTGAGACGATGAACGACGAGCAGTTGCTTCGGTATTCGCGGCATATTCTGCTCTCGCAGATCGGGATCGAGGGGCAGGAGCGGTTGCTCGGCGCGCGCGCGCTGGTGATCGGCGCGGGGGGACTGGGCTCGCCGGCGGCGCTCTATCTGGCCGCTGCGGGCGTGGGCCACATTACCCTCGTCGACGGCGACCGCGTCGACCTGACCAACCTGCAGCGCCAGATCCTGCACACGCCGGCCACGATCGGAAGGCCCAAAGTCGAGTCGGGGCGCGAGACGCTCACGCGTTTCAACGCCGAGGTGGAAATCGTGCCCGTGGATCGGCGTGTCGAGGGTGAAGTTCTCGAAGACCTCGTTTCTCGCGCCGACGTCGTGCTCGACTGCTCGGACAATTTCCCGACCCGGCACGCGATCAACCGCGCCTGCGTGCGGGCCGCCAAGCCGCTCGTGTCAGGGGCCGCGATCCGCTTCGACGGCCAGGTGAGCGTGTTCGACCTGCGCGACCGCGCGAACCCCTGCTACTCGTGCCTGTTCCCGGAGAACGCCGACCCCGAAGAGGAGCGCTGCGCGATCATGGGCGTGTTCTCGCCGGTGACCGGCATCATCGGAACGATACAGGCGGCCGAGGCGCTGAAGCTGCTCACGGGCGTTGGCGAATCGCTCAGCGGCCGCTTGCTCCTGCTCGACGCGCTCGCCATGCGCTTTCGCGAGGTGCGGATCAGGAAGGACGCCGCGTGCGAGGCCTGCGGCAAGGCTGTTGTTTCCGCGACCTAAGAGGCCATAAGGAACTGGCGAAGATTTTGGGTTTATGCAGGTCTCCTGATTTTGCGCAGTTGCGAAGTTGCAACTGCGCAAAATCAGGAGATTGGGGATGGCAAATCACGGCAACCTGTTTGGTTCCGGCAATGCCCGCTCAGTTACTCTAAGCCAGCAGCGGCCACTGCTTCTCCCATAGCTCGGTCGGCAGGCGCTTGAACCCGCTCTTGGCGAATTGGTGCCAGCGGCCCACGACGTAGCAGACCAGGATGTTCGCCCGGGCCGCCGGATCGGGCTCCTCGCTGCCCTGCGTGGCGGCGACCCTCAGACACTGCTTGAGCGTGGCTTCCAGGCGATCGTGCAGTTGATTGATGCGCGCCTGGAGCCGGTTGTCCTCGTTGACCAGCGCATCGCCGATCAGCACCCGCGTCATGCCCGGATTCTTCTCCGCGAACCCGAGCAGCATGCCGAGTATCGCCGGCACCTGCTTGGCGCCGCTCTCCTGCTCGACGCTGATCTTGTTGATCAGCCCGAACACCGTCTGCTCGATGAACTCGATCAGCCCCTCGAACATCTGGGCCTTGCTGGCGAAGTGCCGGTAGAGCGCGGCCTCCGACACGTCCAGCCGCTTGGCAAGCGCCGCCGTCGTGATTTTCTCGGCCTTCGGATCCTGAAGCATTTCGGCGAGCACCTGCAGAATCTGCTGCTTGCGTTCCCCGGTCCTGGTTGCAGGCATGTCGGCCTCCCCGCTCGTTGGCCCGCGTGCATCTCGTCGCGTTGTTTGGCGCGCGGCAGCGCCATTCTAGTTCTTCGGGTGAGCGCTTGCTAGCGTCAACCACCCATGCGGGCCGCGATACCGGGCAAAGCCAGCACCGAGGCGACCTTGGCGTCCACGAATGCCGGGGAACGCGATTCGCGGGTGACCCACACCGTCTTCAGCCCCAGCCGCCTGGCGGCTCGCAGGTTGGCCAGCGTATCCTCGACGAGCACGGTACGCCCGGGCGCAAGCCGTTCGCGCTCGATGATCACCCTGAACGCCGCCGGCGAAGGCTTGGGGCGAAATCCGGTTTGCTCGATGCAGTACACCGAATCGAACAGGTCGTCGATGCGAAGCAGCTCGAGCACGCTGGTCGCGTAGTGCAGCGGAGAATTGGAAAATACGATCCGCGGCCCGCGGATCCGGCGCAGTGCATGCCTCAGGCCGCGTTGCCCGATAACCATGTTCTGGAGCGCCGGAAACTGGTGCGTATGCCAGAGGAAGTGATGGGGGTCGGTCGCGTGGTGACGCATCAGCCCGGTCAAGGTCGCGCCGTACTTCTTCCAGTACTGCGTCCTGAGGGCGCTTGCCTGCTGCTCGTCGAGCGCCAGGTATTCCTGCAGGTAAGCCGTCATGCTGCGGTTGATGTGCGGGAACACGTGCGGCGTCGCGTCGTGGAGCGTGTTGTCCAGGTCGAATATCCACGTCAGATGCTTTCGCATCGGCACTCGCCCCTCTACAATCCCCGCAGGCCCGACTTCGCCCGCCCATGCTCTTCACGCCCAACTTCCCGCTCGCGCTGTTGATACGGTCCGAAACCGCGGAACAGCACGGCATCGACAATTCGCCGCCGGCCGAAGTCATCGCAAACCTCGCCATGCTCGCCGGCGGACTCGAGGCGGTGCAGGCCTTGCTCGGCCAGCCGCTGGAGATCTCCAGCGGCTATCGTTGCCCTGCCCTGAACGAGCGGGTCGGAGGGTCGGACACCTCGCAGCACGTTCGCGGCCTCGCCGCCGATTTCGTCTGCCCCGGATTCGGAACGCCGCTCGAAGTGGCGCGCGCGATCGGCGCCTCCGTGATCGCATACGACCAGTGCATCCTCGAGTTCGGCCAGTGGGTGCATATCTCCTTCAGCCCGGAGCCGCGCGGGCGCCTGCTCAGTATCTTCGACAGCGAGGAAGGTTATCTCGCCGGGCTCTGGGACGGTCAGGGAAACCGGCTCGCGTAGCTGTAACAATAAGCAGATCCCTCGTCGCCTTCGGCTCCTCGGGATGACCGGCGCGTGCAGCGCGCCGGTCACTTGCTGCTGATCAGGGTTCCGACGCCCTCGTCGGTGAGTATCTCCAGCAGCAGCGCGTGCTCGACCCGGCCGTCGATGATGTGCACGCTCTTGACGCCGTTCTTCGCCGCGTCCAGCGCCGAGGAGATCTTCGGCAGCATGCCGCCCGAGATGGTTCCATCGGCGAACAGTGCGTCCACCTTCTTCGGCGTCAGCCCGGTGAGCAGCTTGCCGTCCTTGTCGAGCACGCCGGGCGTGTTGGTCAGGACCACGAGCTTTTCGGCCTTCAACACCTCGGCCAGCTTGCCCGCGACCAGGTCGGCGTTGATGTTGTAGGACTCGCCGTCCTCTCCCACGCCGATCGGCGCCACCACCGGGATGAAACCGCCCTCCTCGAGCGCCGAGATGACGCTCGGGTCGATGGAGGCGATTTCGCCCACCTGCCCGATATCGAGCAGGCCGCCCTCCTTCTTCGCATCGGCGACCAGCATCTTCCTCGCGCGGATGAAGGCGCCGTCCTGCCCGGTCAGGCCCACCGCCTTGCCGCCGGCCTGGTTGATGAGCGTGACCACCTCCTTGTTGACCTGCCCACCCAGCACCATCTCGACCACGTCCATGGTCTCGGCGTCGGTGACGCGCATGCCCTGGACGAACTCGCCCTTCTTGCCCAGGCGTGCGAGGAGCTGCTCGATCTGCGGTCCCCCGCCGTGCACCACCACCGGGTTCATGCCGACGAGCTTGAGCAGCACCACGTCGTGCGCGAAGCTCCGCTTCAGCGTCGCATCGGTCATGGCGTTGCCGCCGTACTTGACCACGATCGTCCGCCCGTGGAAGCGGCGGATGTAGGGCATCGCCTCGGCGAGGGTCTTCGCCTTCAGCACGGCGCTGGGGGGAGTGTCGGACATGGGGCTCTCGCAGGTGCAATGTCGCGGATTCTACCGCGTCCTGCGAGCGCCGAAGCAGGGCTCGCGCAGCAAAGCGCGGGCAGGACCGGGCGCCGGAGGCGATCCGGCACCCGGCCCTATCGCTGCCGCCGCGAGGAACTACTGGATCGACAGGCGCTTCGCCGCCACTGCCGACTTCTTCGGCAGGACCAGTTGGAGCACGCCGTCGCTGTATTTCGCTTCGGACTTCGCCTGATCGACTTCCTGGCCCAGTCGGAAGGCGCGCGAAACCTTGCCGAAATGGCGCTCGCGGTGTACGACGCGCTCGCCTTCCTTGGTTTCCTTCTCGCCTCGGGTCTCCGCGGAAATCGACACCAGGTCGCCGTCGATGTCGACGCTGATGTCCTCTTTCTTGACCCCGGGAATCTCGGCCGTGACCTTGAATTCGCCGTTGGCTTCGGACACGTCGATCTTCATCCGGCGCACCGGCTCACCCTCTTCGGCCGTAAGCGGCCGCACGAAGAAGCCCTTCATGAGGTCATCCAGAACGTCCCCGAAGGGATCATAACGGGTGATGTTTGCCATTTGCGCTCTCCTTGTAAGTCGGGCTCTGCACGCCCGTTCCAGGCATAGATGGGGCAGCCTGTGGCGGTTTCAAGGGGCTTGCGCCGCATCGGCGGGACGGCCAGAATCGGCTTGCGCACTGTGATCGACCATGACCGGACCAGACCGAAGCCGCCCGCTTGAACCGCGGCGGAACAGCCCCGATATAAGAAAAAGTCGCTGCGCGCGCTGCGGCGCCCTGTTCCACTGCGGGATGAACGACGCGGGCAAGCCCTGCTGGTGCGCGGCATTTCCGCGCGTCATGCCCGTGCCGCGCGAACCGGCCGGCTGCTACTGTCCCGCGTGTCTGGCGGCGCTCACCGCGGGCTCTTCCTGAGCCGGCACAGCAGGAACGACGCAGGTCGCCGTAACTTGCCGTCCCAAATCTCCCGATTTTGCACAGTTGCGTACTCGCAACTGTGCAAAATCGGGAGACCTAAGTAAACCCAATATCTTCGCCAGGTCCGTCAACACCGGGCCGGCAAGAAACTCAAAGCACGTAGCGGGCGAGATCCTCGCTCGCGGCCAGGTCGGCGAGCTTGGCATCGACGTAGGCCGCGTCGATCGCGATCGACTCCTTCCCGTGCCTTCCGCCCTCGAACGAGACTTCCTCGAGCAGCTTCTCCATCACCGTGTAGAGGCGGCGCGCGCCGATGTTCTCGGTCTTCTCGTTGACCGCGTGCGCGATTTCTGCGAGGCGGCGGATCCCGTCGTCGGCAAAGGTGATCTCCACTTCTTCAGTGGCGAGCAGCGCCTGGTACTGGCGCGTGAGGCAGGCGTCGGTGCCGGTCAGGATGCGCTCGAAATCCGCAACCGACAGCGAGTCGAGCTCCACGCGGATGGGGAAGCGCCCCTGCAGCTCCGGTATCAGGTCGGAGGGCCTGGCCATGTGGAACGCGCCGCTCGCGATGAACAGGATGTGGTCGGTCTTGACCATCCCGTACTTGGTCGAAACCGTCGTGCCCTCGACCAGGGGCAGCAGGTCGCGCTGCACGCCCTGGCGCGAAACATCGGCGCCCGCCATCTCCCCGCGCGAGGCGATCTTGTCGATCTCGTCCAGGAATACGATGCCGTTCTGCTCGACGTTCGCGATCGCCTTGCTGCGCAGGTCCTCGTCGTTGACCATGCGCGCCGCCTCCTCTTCCGTGAGCAGCTTGAGGGCTTCGCGGATCTTGAGCTTGCGCGGCTTTCGGCGGCCGCCCGAGAGGTTCTGGAACATGCCCTGGATCTGCTGCGTGAGGTCCTCCATGCCCGGCGGCGCGAATATCTCCATTTGCGCCTGCGAGCTCGCCAGCTCGACCTCGATCTCCTTCTCGTCGAGTTCGCTCTCGCGCAGCTTCTTCCTGAACTTCTGGCGCGTCGCGGATTCCGCCTCGGGCTCGCCGCCGGCGAGGAATCCCGTCTCGCGCGCGTGGGGCAGCAGCACGTCCAGCACGCGCTCCTCGGCCGCGTCCTCGGCGCGCTGCCTGACCTTGCGCATGGCCGTCTCGCGCGTGTCCTTCACGCTGATCTCGGCGAGGTCCCGGATGATCGTATCGACGTCGCGCCCGACGTATCCGACCTCGGTGAACTTGGTGGCCTCGATCTTGATGAACGGTGCATCGGCGAGCCGCGCGAGCCGCCGCGCGATCTCGGTCTTGCCCACGCCCGTGGGGCCGATCATGAGGATGTTCTTGGGCGTGATCTCCTGGCGCAGGGCCTCCGGCACCTGCTGGCGCCGCCAGCGGTTCCTGAGCGCGATCGCGACCGCCCGCTTGGCCCGGTCCTGGCCGATGATGTTCTTGTCCAGCTCGTGGACGATTTCCTGCGGCGTCATGTGGGACATATCAGCCAAGCACCTCGACGACGACGTTTTGGTTGGTATAGATGCACAGGTCCGCCGCGATCGAGAGCGACTTGCGTACGATGTCTTCGGCGCCGAGCGTCGTGTTCTCGAGCAATGCGCGCGCCGCGGCCTGCGCATAGGGACCGCCCGAGCCGATCGCCAGCAGCCCGAGCTCGGGCTCGAGCACGTCGCCGATTCCCGTGATGACGAGCGAGCAGTCCCGGTCCGCCACCGCGAGCATCGCCTCGAGGCGCCGCAGGATCCGGTCGGTGCGCCAGTCCTTGGCCAGCTCGACCGCCGAGCGCATCAGGTTTCCCTGATGCTTCTCGAGTTTCGCCTCGAAGCGCTCGAACAGCGTGAACGCATCGGCGGTTCCGCCCGCGAAGCCGGCGAGGATCTTGTCGTGATAGAGGCGGCGCACCTTGCGCGCGCTCGCCTTGATGACGATGTTGCCTAGGGTGACCTGTCCGTCGCCGCCCAACGCGACCTTTCCGTCGCGTCGTGCGGATATGATCGTGGTGCCGTGAAATTGTTCCATTGCGATCTCGGGGAAACCTTGACGCGGCAGCGCGTCCCGGCAATGTCCCAATATGATGCCTGCGCGGCAAAAGTCAAGCCGCCACGGCGCCGCGGCCCGCGTACGCCACCGCACCGCCGGTGATCGCCAACGCGCAAACGATCATCGCACCGGTCGGCAGATCGGTCGCCGCCGAAGCGGCAAGTCCCGCCGCGTAGCCCACCGCGCCGATCAGGTAGGCCTTCAGATGGCGGCGGCGCCTGGTGCGATAGGTCGCAAGCGCGGGTATGACCAGCGTCGAGAACACGAGATACAGCCCCACCAGTTGTACCGAAGCCGTCACCGCACACGCGAATAGCACGTAGAACCCCGCACGCCCGACCCGCGCGCCGAGCCCATACCAGAGGGCGAGGATCGCGGCGGCGATGAGGACCTGCAGCGGCAGGCGCTCCGGGCTGACCCAGAGGATCTGACCCAGCAGCAAGTCCTTGAGGTGCTCGCCCCCGTGCACGTTCCTCGCGAGCAGCAGCAGCGCGACGCTGGAGGCGAGTACGAACACCACGCCGATGATCGCTTCCTGCACCTCGGGCCAGCGCCGCTCGGTCCAGGTGAGGAAGAATGCGCCCGCGAGCGCCGCCGACAGGGCGGCGACCTGCACCGCGACGCCCTGAGGCTCCCAGCCGAGCGAATCGGCCAGGATCACCCCGACCCCGGCGATCTGCGCGACCGCGAGATCGATGAACACGATGCCGCGTGCAAGGACCTGCATGCCCAGCGGCACGTGCGTCGCGGTCACGAGCAGACCGGCGATGAACGCCGGCCACAGGATGGCAAGGCTGGCGGCGTCGAGGTTCATTTGGCGCCCTCCAGCAGGCGACCGATGAGGTCGTCGAAGTATCCGAACAGGTCCTTCGCCTTGTCGGTTCCGCCGACCGTGAAGGGCAGCATCACCGCGCGGATCTTCGTGCGCTCCGAGAGGAATGCGGCGGCCTTGGGATCGTTGAAGCTGGAATAGACGATCAGCTTCGCGGGCTGGCGCCGCATCGCCTCGACCAGTTCGGCGAGATGCGAGGGCGTCGGGGGAATGCCGGGAATGGGCTCGAGCGTGCCGACTTCCTTCAGGCCGAGCCAGGCCTCGAGATAGACGAAGGACTTGTGGTGCTCCACGATGGGCATGCCCCTGAGCGGCGCGGCCTGACGCTCCCACTTCTCGATCGCGGAGCGCCAGCGCTCGAGGAATGCCTTGCCGCGCGCGCGATAGGTTTCGGCCTTGGCCGAGTCGAGCTGGGCGAGGCGCTGCGCGAGCGCTTCGCTCACACTTGCGATATTGCGCGGGTCGGTGTGGATATGCGGATTGCCGCCCGGGTGGATGTCACCGAGCGCGCGGTCCAGCACCTTCGGCACATCCAGCTTGACCACGTACCGGGACGCCTCGAAGTATCCCGGCGTTCCCGGCTGGATCCTGCCGTTCCCCGATTGGGTGAGCAGCAGCGGCAGCCAGCCGACCTCGAGGTCGGCGCCCGTGCAGACCAGCAGGTCCGCGGAACGCACGCGCGCGATCAGGCTGGGCCTCGCCTCGATCCTGTGCGGATCCTGCATCGCCGTCGTCGCCGGGTAGACCGACGCGCCGTCCCCGGCGAGCTCCTGCACAAGCGCCGCCCACTCCGGCTCGCAGGCAAAGACGTTGAGCGCCGCTGCTGCCGGAAAGGCCAGCGCGGCCGTGCCCAACGCGACGAACAGTCTCAGGGTCGCGTTCATGTCATCCCCTCAGAATTTGTGGGCGCCGTGCGCGCCCAGGCTCATGATGTACTGCAGGAGCACCTGGTTGTCGGTGGCGCCCTGGCGCGATTTGTCGCGCGCGAATTGCAGCCGGATGCGGCTGAATTCGCTCGGGCTCCAGTCGGCCATCAAGGTGTCGCGGGTCGGGTTGTACGCGCCGAGAACCGGGAAGTCCGCGGCGGCGAGCGCGCCCGAAGCCACCAGGCCGAGGTCGGTCGTGCCGGAATTCAGACGGTCGTAGCGATAGCCGGCGCGCCACATCGGAACGAACTGGTACACGCCCTGCAGATACCAGCCCGATTGCCGAGAGGCGAATCCGCCGGTCCGCGTTCCGAGCGATTGCGCGAGCGCGTCATAGGTCAGATCGCCGTCCTCGCTACGCCGGAAATACTCGCCCTGCAGCTTGAAATGGGTGGTGGTCGGGTTCTGGTTCGGCGCCCATTTGAGGATCCCGTCGAGCACCCAGAGCCGGCTCCGTCCGCTGGTGCGGTTGGTGACGGTCGCCCCTGTAGAGTCCAGGTCGTCGAACGCGCGATCCTGCGGCGAGGTGCTCAGATACGAGACGCCGGCTTGCCACGCGGTGCCCGTCCCGATGTCTCCGCCGATGTGCGCGAATACGTTGCTCGACCCGAAGCCGTTCTTGTTGCGCCCGCCGTCCGGGCCGCCGGGAAACTTTCGCCCGCGGCCCAGTTCGAGCCCGACGTCGAGGTAGAGGTCGGTCGGCGCGATCCACTTGAGCTGGACCCCGTCCTCGGCAAGCTGGTTGCCGAGAAAGACCTTGTTGGCGAGGGGAGCGTCGGCGAAATCCCAGGCGTGCGCGTGAATCTGGTTCTGGTAGCCCACGCTTGAGAAGAAGCGCCCCGCCTTGATCGTGAATCCGTTGGAAATGGAAAGGGTCTGGATATGGCCCTCTTCGATCTGGACGCCGTTGTTGTCCGGGGATATGGACGCGATCAGCGTTCCCCGGAAATGGGGGTCGATGTTGGCGGCGAACGCGAGCTCGGATTCCCCCAGGCTGAGGCCGCGAACCGGCGGCGCGACTTCGCCCATCGTGGGGACAAAGCCGTGGATCCTGAAGCCGGTCGGGTCCTGCGAAAGATTGGAATAGACCCCGTTCAGGACCAGCGACACCCCCGGATTCAAGGCGTTTTCCCCCGCCGGGCGGCTGCCCGCCTGCACCGCGGCCTGCACGGCCGCCTCCTGCGCCTTGCCCGCGGTCGCTTCGGCTTTGCCGGCCGCCTGTTCGGTCTGCAGCAGCCGCTGCTCCAGCGCTTCGATGCGCTTCTGGTACTGCTCCTTCAATTCGCGAATCTGCTCGCGCAGGTCCTTCAGGTCCTGGTCGCTCACCGCGTATGCGGACTGCGTCAGGCCCAGGACCGCCGCGGCGGCGAGCGCCATCAGTCGTGCTCGAACCATGTGATCTCTCCTTGGCGTGCTCCGGCCCTGCGGCCGTGCCGATGAATCCAGCCGCCTCGCGCCGGATGGCCGAGGCGGCGCCCGTCAGGCTTTTCTAGGAGAGAACGGGTGGCGCGCGCGAATCGAATACGATGCGCGGCGGAAAGAAGATTGAAGCCGGGAATGAAGAGGCGGCTTGCGGAGCGATGCGCGGCGGCTCGGCGAGGAGCGCCACGCTCGGCAATGCGCTGTCGACCGCATGGAACGCGATGCATTGCTCGGCCGGATGGCCGACGGGCGGGGCGCCCATCCCGCCGCTCTCGACCAGGGCGATGTCGCGCGCGAGGTGCGACAGCGCGTGCAATTGCGCGGCCTGCTGCGTGAACACCAGCGCCAGCGCGACCAGCGCAAGGCGCAGGGTCCGGTGCATCGCTTTCCGCATGGCTTGCGCTCGGTGCATTCCCTCGGGGGCAGGCCCGCAGGCCTCAATCGCCGTAGAGCTTCTGCTTCAGCTCGCGCCGCGCCTGCGCCTCGATGGTCAGCGTGGCGGTCGGGCGCGCGAGCAGCCGCGGAATGCCGATAGGCTCGCCGGTCTCCTCGCAGTAGCCGTAGCTGCCGTCGTCGATGCGGCGCAGCGCCTGCTCGATCTTCTTGAGCAGCTTTCTTTCCCGGTCGCGGGCGCGCAACTCCAGGGCGTACTCCTCCTCTATCGTCGCCTGGTCGGTCGGATCGGCCTCGATATCGTGTTCGCGCAGGTGCTCGGAGGTGACGTCGGCTTTCTCGAGCAGTTCCCCCTGCATCGCGAGCAGGCGTTCGCGGAAGAAGCCGAGCTGCGCCGTGTTCATGTATTGCGACGCCGGCGCCCGCAGCATCTCGGCCTCCGAGAGGCCAGCGAAACGCTGCTCCGCCTTGGGCGCGGCAGCCGCCGGAGCGGTCCTGGCCACAGACTTCGGCGCGGGTTTGGGGGCGGGCTTCGGCGCTGGCTTTGGGGCGGGCTTCGGCACTGGCTTGGGGGCAGACTTGGGGGTGGGCTTGGGCGTGGCCTTAGCGGGTATCGCGGCCTTGGCGGCCTTCGCCGGCGCGCGTGCCTTGGCGGGCGCCGCCTTCTTTACGGGCTTCGCCGCCTTCCCCGCTTTCGCGACGGGTTTCTTCTTCACTGCGCTTGCACGAGACATTGCTCAAGCCCCTTGATGAACAGGTCTTCCGGCAGGCCCCGCCCGATGAATACGAGCGTGCTCTGCCGCCTCTCCTCCGCGCCCCAGGGCTTGCCGAGGTCGCCCCCCATCATCATGTGCACGCCCTGAAACACGACCCGATGCGCATTGTCCCTGAGATATAGCACACCTTTGTAGCGCAGCATATCCTGGCCGTAAGCCTGGATCAGTCCGGACAGGAATTCCTCCAGCCTCACCCCGTCGAAAGGCCGGTCGGAGCGGTAAATGAATGAGCTTACCCGCTCGTCGTGCTCATGCTCGTCGTCCTCCAGGAACTCCGGATCGATCTCCAGAACGGCGCTCAGGTTGAAGCCCCGGATGTCCAGGATGTCCTCGATCGGGGCCTGGCCGAAATGGACTTTGCGTATCGGTGCCCGCGGGTTGATGTGCAACAGCCGCCGGCGCAGCCGCTCGGCCTGCTCCTCGGAGACCAGGTCGGTCTTGGACAGCAGGATCCGATCGGCAAACCCAACCTGCTCCTGCGCCTCGCGGAATTCGTCGAGCTGGCGCTCGCCGTGCTTGGCGTCGACGACCGTGATGACGCTGTCCAGCAGGTAGTAGTTGCCGATCGCCTCGTCCAGGAAGAAGGTCTGCGCCACGGGACCGGGATCGGCCATTCCGGTGGTCTCGATGATGACCCGGTCGAATCCTATCCCCCCGGAGTCACGCCTGTCCTTCAGATCGCCGAGTATGCGCATGAGATCGCCGCGTACGGTGCAGCAGATGCAGCCGTTGTTCATTTCGACGATCTGCTCCTCGCCCCCCTGGACAAGGATTTCGTTGTCCACGCCCGCCTCGCCGAACTCGTTCTCGATCACGGCGATCCGGTGGCCGTGCCGCTCGGTCAGGATGCGGTTCAAGAGCGTCGTCTTGCCGCTGCCCAGGAAGCCGGTCAGGATCGTGACAGGAACCATGTCCTTTTCCGCGGTCATCGGCGTCCGTGCATCCCGTGCAGCTTGTACGTGATCATCCCTGTATCCAAGAAAGCAACGGCGTCGCCGGGGCGCACCCCCTGCCGGGCATGCCGAGCATGGGGCGCGATAGTACCGTCCGAAGGGCGCAAGTACAACCCAGTTGCGCCACGCCGTCAATTGCGCTCTTGAATACCTGCCTCAGTTCCGCCGCAACAGCAGGCCTTTCAGGTACTCGCCCTCGGGAAACTCGAGCAGGACCGGGTGGTCCGGAGCAGCGTGGAAGCGCTCCAGTATCGTCGCTGAGACGCCCGCGTCGGCTGCCGCGCCGGCGACGATCTTCTGGAACAGGTCCTCCGACACGCCGCCCGAGCACGAAAACGTCGCGAGCAGGCCGTCCGGCCGCAGGAGCTTGAGCGCGTTCAGGTTGACGTCCTTGTAGGCGCGCGCCGCCGCCGGGGCGTGCTTTTCGGTGGGTGCGAACTTGGGTGGATCGAGCACGATGAGATCGAAGCCGCGGCCCTGCGCACGGGCCTCGCGCAGGTAGCCGAACACGTCGGCCTCGCGCCACTCGGCGCGCGAGTCGGCGAGGCCGTTTGCCGCCGCGTTGCGGCGCCCGAACTCGATCGCGACGCCGGAGCTGTCGACCGAGGCGACCGAGCGTGCCCCGCCCGCGAGGGCGGCAAGGGAAAACCCGCCCGTATAGCAGAAGCCGTTCAGGACCTCCCGCCCCGACGAGAGTTCCCGGATGCGCCGCCGGTTGTCGCGCTGGTCGAGATAGAACCCGGTCTTCTGCCCGCCTATGACGTCCACCGCGTAGCGCAGGCCGTGCTCGACGATCTCGATCGGCGCCGCGGGTGCATCTCCGCGCAGCGCGCCGATACGCTCGGGCAAGCCCTCGAGCTTGCGCACCTCGGCATCCGAGCGCTCGTAGATGCGCGCGCAACCGGTCAGCTCGCCCAACGCATCGACGAGCGAATCGCGCCAGCGCTCGGCACCCGCGGAGAGCACCTGCACCACCAGCGTGTCGCCGTAGCGGTCGACGACGAGTCCCGGGAGGCCGTCGGCCTCGCCGTGCACGAGGCGCAGCGCGTTGCCGGCCCCCTGCGGGACGAGCGCGCGGCGCAGCGCAAGCGCGCGCTCGATCCTCCGGCGGAAAAATGCCGGGCCGGGAGATTCCGATTCCTCGAAACTCCAGACGCGCGCCCGGATCTGCGAATGCGGGCTGTACGCGGCCCAGGCGAGGAAGCGGCCGTCGGCGGCGCGCAGCCGCACGCTGTCGCCGCTCGCCGGCGATCCCTCGAGCTTCGCGACCGCACCGGAGAAAACCCACGGGTGCCGGCGCAGCAGCGATCTTTCGCGGCCGGGCTTGAGTATCATTTAGTCCCTTGCACTCGGAAGTCGACAGAATTGGCGAAGATCCTGGGTTTATATGAGTCTCCTGATTTTGCGCAGTTGCAACTTCGCAACTGCGCAAAATCAGGAGAGTTGGGATGGCAAGTCAGGGCGAGATGCTTGGTTCCGAATGTGCCGCCTCGTTCCTCACTTCTTCTTCGCGCGGGGGTGGGCGGCGTCGTAGGCCTTCGCCAGGTACTGGAAGTCGAGATGCGTGTACACCTGCGTCGTCGAGATGCTCGCGTGGCCGAGCATCTCCTGCACCGCGCGCAGGTCCCCGGAGGACTGCAGGACGTGCGTGGCGAAGGAGTGGCGCAGCACGTGCGGGTGCACGCGCGCGGCGAGGCCGCAGCGCGCCGCCCAGCGCGAGAGCCGCACCTGGACCATGCGCGGCGAGATGCGCGTTCCCCGGCTACTGACGAACAGTGCCCGCTCCCCCGGCGAGGCAAGCCCCGGCCGGACCTGCATCCAGGCAGCGAGCGCCTGCGCGGCCTTGGCGCCGACGGGAACGGTGCGCGTCTTTCTGCCCTTGCCCGTGATCGTGACCTCGCCTTCGCGGACCGCGAGCGCCGCGGCGCCCATGTCGAGGCTGAGCAGCTCGGCGAGGCGCAGCCCCGAGGAATAGAAAAGCTCGAACATCGCCTTGTCGCGGACCTCCAGCGCGTCCTTGGGAGCGGGGTCAAGGAGCTGCGCGGCCGCGTCCGGGGAGAGCGCCGCCGGCAGGGTCTTCGCGCTCTTGGGCGCGCGCAATCCCGCACAGGGGTTGGCCGGAAACCCGCGATGCAGCGCGAGCCACTCGAAGAAGCCGCGCCACGAGGAGAGCATGCGCGCGAGGGTCCTGCCCGAGAGGCCGCGCGAGTGCAGCTGCGCGATCGCGCGGCGCACCGCGTGCGCCTGGATGCGCTCGAGCTCTGTACCCTGGGTGAGCTCGAACAGCGACTCGATGTCGCGGCAGTAGTTGCTGCCCGTGTGCGGCGAGAGGCGCCGCTCGTGCTCGAGATTGCGCCGGAATTCCTCGAGCAGGGCCCGGCGTGGATCGTCGCTTGCCGGCTGCGACGGACCCGCGCTCATGTCACAGGTAGCGTCCGAGCGCGGCGCCCGTCAGCTCGCCCAGGCGCTTCAGGTACAGCGTCCCCATCTCTGGGTAGAAGCGCATCGCGTCCTCGCTCGCAAGCGCGAGCATGCCGAAGCACTCGCCCCCGCCCATGGGCGCGAGCGGCATCAGCGCCATCGAGCGCAGCTGCGACGCGGCTTCGCCGAACCACCCTGCCGCCTCGGCATTGCCGCTCGGGCCGCAATACGGATGCGCAAGGCCGGCGGCATACTGCTTGAGGTCCTCGCTGACCGCGTTGAATTCGGGCACCCCGCCGTCGCCGCCGCGCCAGACGCGCATCGCCACGTGCGGCACCGAAAAATCCTCGCGCAGGTTGTAGTAGAGCGTGGACAGCAGGGCGCCCAGGTCCTGCGCCGCGAGCAGCGCCAGCGCGAGCCGGTGCATCTTCTCGCCGATGGCGTCGTTTTCCTCGCCGAACTGGATCAGCTCCGCGAGCTTGGCCTCCAGCAGCTTGTTCTTTTCGCGCAGCGCGAGCACCTGCCGGTCCGACAGCGCAATGGCGTTTCCCCCGTGCGGGTGGGGAACGGAGATCTGCGACAGCATCTCCGAATACTCCTCGAAGAATGCCGGATTCTCCTTGAGGTAGCGCGCGACCTCGTCAGCGTCGATCAATGTCCAGTTCTCCCTCGAACACGGTGACCGCGGGGCCGGTCATCCACACGGGGTCATTGTCCCCGCCCTCCCAACGTATCGTCAATCGGCCGCCCCGCGTATCGACCCCGACGGTGGAATCCAGCAGGCCGCGGCGGATGCCCGCGGCGACCGCCGCGCAGGCGCCGGTGCCGCAGGCGAGCGTCTCGCCTGCGCCGCGCTCCCAGACGCGCAACCGGATGCGGCCCCGGTCCAGCACCTGCATGTAGCCCGCGTTCACGCGCTTCGGAAAGCGCGGGTGATGCTCGATCGCCGGCCCCTGCACGGCAACGGGCGCGGCATCGACGTCCTCGACCACCTGCACCGCGTGCGGGTTGCCCATCGAGACCGCGGTGATCTGCAGCGTCGCCCCCGCGACTTCCAGCGGCTGCACGGGCGTATCCGAATCGCTCGCGAACGGTATGCGCCCGGGTTCGAACACCGGCGCACCCATGTCCACGGTCACCTCGCCGTTCGCCTCCAGGCGCGGGGCGATCAGCCCCGAGGCCGTCTCGACCCGGATCTCGTACTTCGCCGTCAGGCCCTTGTCGCGCACGAAGCGCACGAAGCACCGCGCGCCGTTGCCGCACTGCTCGACCTCGCCGCCGTCGGCGTTCCAGATGCGGTAGCGGAAGTCCGCCCCCGGGCCGCCCGGGCGCTCGACCAGCAGGATCTGGTCGCAGCCCACGCCGAAATGCCGGTCCGCGATGCGCCGCGCCAGCTCGGGCGTGAGCGACACGCGCTGGCTGATGCCGTCGAGCACGACGAAGTCGTTGCCGAGGCCCTGCATCTTGGTGAACTTGAGCTTCATGCGGGGGTCGGTGGGAGAACGAGCCGGCTGTAGTCGCGCATGATGCAGCGGTCCATCACCACCTTCATCCCGCCCGCGAGGGCCTTCAGCGCGGCCGCCTCGTTGGCCGCGCCCTCCTGCATCCAGATCGCCTTCAGCTCGAGGCGCAGGCATTCCTCGACGACCGCGGGCACTTGGCCGGGCGAGCGGAACACGTTGACGAGGTCGATCGGTTCGGGAACCGCGGACAGGTTCGGATAGGCCTTCTCCCCCAGCCCCTCGGCGATGCCCGGCCGCACCGGTATGACCCGGTAGCCGAAGCGCTGCAACTGGCGCGCGATGTTGTGGCTCGGCCGCCCCGGCCTGGGCGAAAATCCCACGACTGCGATGGTTTTCACGCTCTTCAACAACTCGCGGATCGCCTCGGGCTCGGGATTCTTGAACGTCACTCGACAATTCTACCCTCGCGCAAGTGCGTAGTGCGTAGGTTGGGCTGAGCGCAGCGAAGCCCAACACCATCGCCCGCTAATACCACCTCCGCTCGCCTGGAGGTCGCGTCTTGAAGCGCTTATGGGTCCACAGATATTGCTCGGGCATCTCTTTCACGCGCTCCTCGATGAACGCGTTCATCCTGCGCGTATCGGCCGCCGCGTCCTCGGTCGGGAAGTCCTCCCACGCGGAATAGCAGGCGACCTCATAGCCCTCGCCGTCGGGGAGCATGCGCGTCACGCAGGGAACGACCGATGCGCCCGCGAGCCGCGACAGCCGCGACAGCCCCGTGATGGTCGCCGCCGGCACGCCGAAGAAGGGCACGAAGATCGCGTCGCGCGGGCCGTAGTCCTGGTCCGGCAGGTAGTAGAAGGGCAGCCCTAGCTTCAACGCGGCGAGCGCGGGGCGCACGCCTTCCTGGCGCGAGAACAGGCGCTGCTTGCCGAACCGCGTGCGCCCGGCGAGCAGCACGCGATTCATCGCGTCGCTCTTCTGCCTCGAATAGATGCTCGCCGCGTCGATCTCGCAGGCGAGCCGCGCGAATCCCGTATCGAGCGCGACGAAATGCGGCGCGAGCAGGATGACCGGCTTTCCCCTCAGGGCGCGCAGGTACTCGAACCCCTTGAGGCGCACCAGGCTCAGGATGCTCTCTCGCGGCGACCACCAGAGGATGCCGCGCTCGAGCAGGCTGCGGCCGAGCGCGCGGAAGTGGCGCTTGGCGAGCGCGGCGCGCTCGTCCGCGGACAGATCGGGGAAGCAGCGTTCCAGGTTCAGGAGGCACACGCGGCGGCGTTCCCGGCCGAGCGCGTAGAACAGCATGCCGAGCGACTCGCCCACGCGCGCGAGCAGCGGCAGCGGCAGGAAATGCAGCAGCCACATCGTCGCAAGCCCGAGCCGGACTAGCACCGGACCCTCCCCTCACCCCTCACGCCTCACCCCTCACCGGCGGCGCCACGCCCGCCGGCACCTTGTACCGGTTGTAGGCCCACAGGTACTGCGCGGGGCAGCGGCGCACCAGCGCCTCGATGCCGCGGTTCAGGCGGCGCTGCGCGGACTCGCCGGGGAGCGGTTCGGGCAGGGGCAGCACCTGCACCCGGTAGCCGCGGCCGCGCGCCAGGCGCTCGGCGAAACCGAGCAGCACCGGCGCCCCGGTCTTCTCGGCAAGCCGCCCCACCAGCGTCATGGTGTAGGCCGGCCGCCCGAAGAATTCCGTCCATTCGCCCTCGCCCACGCCCGGCACCTGGTCCGGGAGGATGCCCACCGCGCCGCCCTCGCGCAGCGCGCGCATCATGGCGCGGATGCCCGAGAGGTCGGGGGGCACGCTTTTCATGCTCTCGCGCGTGCGCCCGCGCAGCATGAGCGGCTCGATGAAACCCATTTTCGGCGGGCTGTAGAGCACCGTGATCGGATGGTGCCGGCTGAAGTACTGCGCCGACACTTCCCAGCAGCCCAGGTGCGGGGTGAGCATGATGGCGCCGCGCCCCTGCGCGAGCGCCGATTCGACCTGCTCCCAGCCCTCGACCTCGACCACCAGGCGCGCCGCCTCCTCCTGGCTGCGCAGCCAGATCGCGGGAAGCTCGAGCGCCCCTTTTCCCATCTCGGCAATACAGGCGCGCAGCAGCGCGCGGTCCCGATAGCCGGCGGCGGCGAGGTTCTCGCCCAGGTACTTGCGCAAGCGCGGCGAGCCCAGGTACACCAGCCATCCCACCATGGCCCCGACGGCGTGCAGTATGGGCAGCGGCAGCGCCGCAAGCGCCTTGAGGAGAATGGGCATTAAGTGGGTTGCGGGTTCGACGGCCTGTGTTATTCTTTGAACCCTTTTTGTCGACCAGGAACTGCCCCGAACATGAGCAGCTTTCTTTTCACTTCCGAGTCGGTCTCCGAAGGCCATCCGGACAAGGTTGCGGACCAGATTTCCGACGCGATTCTGGACGCCATTCTAGCGCAGGACAAGACCTCCCGGGTCGCCGCCGAGACGCTGGTTAACACGGGCCTGGTCGTGCTCGCGGGAGAAATCACCACGCGCGCCAACGTCGACTACAACCAGGTCGCGCGCGAGACCATCAAGCGCATCGGCTACGACAACACCGACTTCGGCATCGACTACCGGGGCTGCGCGGTCCTGGTGGCCTACGACAAGCAGTCCCCCGACATCTCGCAGGGCGTGACCGAGGGCCAGGGCCTGGACCTCGAGCAGGGCGCAGGCGACCAGGGCCTCATGTTCGGCTACGCCTGCGACGAGACGCCGCAATTGATGCCGCTGCCGATCTTCCTCGCGCACCGGATCATGGAGCGCCAGTCCGACCTGCGCCGCGACGGGCGCCTCCCCTGGCTGCGGCCCGACGCGAAGTCGCAGGTCACCATCCGCTACGTCGACGGCAGGCCCGATGCGATCGACACCGTGGTCGTCTCCACGCAGCACGCCCCCGACATCGAGCACAAGGCGCTCTCGGAAGCGGTGATCGAGGAGATCGTCAAGCCGGTGCTGCCGAAGCACCTCGTCAAGGGGAACGTGCGCTACCTGATCAACCCCACCGGCCGCTTCGTGGTCGGCGGCCCGCAGGGCGACTGCGGGCTCACCGGGCGCAAGATCATCGTCGACACCTACGGCGGCTCGGCCCCGCACGGCGGCGGCGCGTTCTCCGGCAAGGACCCCTCGAAGGTGGACCGCTCGGCGGCCTACGCCGCGCGCTACGTCGCCAAGAACGTGGTCGCCGCGGGCCTCGCCACCAAGTGCCTGCTGCAGGTGTCCTACGCGATCGGCGTCGCGCGCCCGACCTCGGTCTGGGTCACGACCTACGGCACCGGCAAGGTCTCCGACGAGAAGATCGCGGAACTGGTGCAGAAGCATTTCGACCTGCGGCCCAAGGGCATCATCCAGATGCTCGACCTGCTGCGCCCCATCTACCAGAAGACCGCCGCCTACGGCCATTTCGGCCGCGACGAGCCCGAGTTCACCTGGGAAAACACCGACAAGGCATTGGCGCTTGCCGCCGATGCCGGCGTGAAGCGCGAAGCGGTTCACGCATGAGCGCGCGGCGCGAGATTGTCGCTGTTTCGGCGAAGGCTAACTTGCGCGCGAGCGCAAGTTAAGCCGCGCAAGCGGCGGCCGGAGCCACAACACCGACAAGACGCTCGCACTCGCGGCGGATGCGGGCGTGAAGAGAGGCGCCCTGCCTAAAGCTTAAGCATAGGCCATCTCGTCCGCTTCGGAAGCCCATTCGTCGAAGGTGCGGAACGGGTCATCGGTCTGGCCGCCGCGTTTTGCCTTGGTCAGGATTACACGCTGATCGTCGATTTCGTACATCAGTTCGTCGCCCGGCTTGAGGTGCAAGGCGTCCCGTACGGGCTGCGGAATCGTGGTCTGCGCCCTGATCGTGAGCTTGCTGGTGATCATGATCGTTCAGTCTTCTCTTGATGGTAAGGATCTCTCTTATAGTAAGGAAAGTCCTTTCTCCGGTCGAGCGTGACGAATCTCATATTCCAGCGCGGACCAACAGGACAGGTGAATAAATTGCTTGTCCAAAGCACTGCAACTGGCCGCGCCGCTACTCACTCTTGTCGCGCCTGACAGGTTTTTGAAAAATGCCACGTTGTGATTCTGAGGAGCCCTTCGGCTTCACTCAGGATGACAAGAAATGGGCATTGAGCGACGGATTTCAACGAACTGCTAGCGCATCAGCGCCGCGATGCCCGAAGCGAGGAGGTAAAGCACGTTAGACGCGGCGGCGACGAGGCCCACCCAGAGAAGTACGGGATTGTCCTGGTTCAGGACGCCCAGCACCCAGAGCAGCGCGGCTCTTCGCGAGGTCTGCGTGATCTCCGGAGGCCGGGACGCACGGCGTTCATCGCCCGCCAGGAGCTGCCGCCTTGCCAATGCCTCTCGAACCGCTTGTTCCTCGTCAGGCGGCACCTTCAGCCACGGCGCCGAATTCATCCGCCGCGCCCCGAGGAAGAAACCCTGCCGGCATCGGTCCTGGAGGAGCCGCCGCCACGCAGCCAGGAAATCCCGCTTCGCACCTGCGCCGCGTCGGGCCCTCTCGGCAGCGTCATGCCCGAAACCACCCTTACCCCGCCACCCGCAAGCGCTGCCGAGATATGGGGCGCCTGCAGGAGAAGCACGATGATCAGGATCGACATCAGCGCCGTGATGGCCATCCCGGCAACCAATATGTCGGCGTTGAACTGCGTTCCGGAGGCCACCATGGCATTGCTCCAGTCGTCGACATACTGGATCATCGGCGCCACGATCTTCATCAGGACCGTGGCCACAACCTGGTACAAGCCGGCGGAGACACAGAAGCGGATCCAGCTCTCGAAGAATCCCCGCGTCGACTCGAATGCAATCCACGGGATCAGGAGCGGCCCAAGCGCCAGGCCGACGGCAAGCAGGCACTTGCCCGTGGCGAACACCACCATATACACGGCTGTCGCCAGCACCAGCAACCCGGCTGCAACCAAAGCCAGCAGGGTAGTCTCCATGATTTGAGGGAGCCCGCTCAGGACGTAGACAGCCCTGTCCCACCCGGAGCTGTACCCGCCCGTCCAGGCCGACCCGAGAACGGAGAGGATCCTGTTCACCGCCCGAAACAGGCCCACCGCGCCCGCGACCCCGGTCGGAAGTCCCCCTGTTCCGCCCGCCGCGCCCACCTCCGCGATGCGGTTCGAGATCGCATCGAACGTGTCCCACAGGGGCGTCATGATCGCCGGATAGTCGCGCAGGAACCACGCCGCCAGGCCCCAGATGAGGACGGCGCGGATCAAGTCCGAGAGCGTGTCCACGAACCCGCCCTGCGCGAGCATCGTCTTCAGCGTTCCGAGGACGACCACGATGACCGTCAACACCGTGAGTATGTAGACGCCGTTCGTGGTGAAGGCGTCGGCCACCGTCAGGGCCATCGCGCGCACCGCGAAGGGCAGCTGCTCGACCAGCTGGGATACGTTCTCTATCGTCGGCGGCGTGGCGGGTCCAGGCATGGCAGGTCCGTCGCCGGTTTACCTGTAAAGCGGGCCCGATCGGTTCTGCACCCGGTTCGCGGCGTCCTGCTGCCGCTTCCATTCGGCCTCCGCGGCCTGTCTGGCTGCGGGTTCAACCGTGTTCGCGGCGTCCCGATCGGCTGCCTCGGACTTGAGCCTTTCCGCCGTGGCCTGCACCAGCGCCGAGATGCTGGTGAGCATTTCCCTGTTGATCGACACCAGCTGATTGAGCTGCTGGTTCGTGAGCTCCATCTGGCCCTGTGCGCCGTCGGTCGTATGGATCCTGGCTTGAGCCTCGCGCATCTGCTGGTAGTCGCTGTCGATTCTCTCCATGGCGCCTCTGACGGCGCCGAAGGCGGCCTGCGCCGTCTGCAGCTTGCGCTGCGCGAGTACGATCTCGCGCTCGACGTACTTGTCCCAGGACAGTCCGGACATCGCCTGCTCCTTGAACTGCCGATCGACGGTGTCGCGCAAGTCCTTCAAGTCGCCGTACAGCGTGCGCAGCGTCCCGACGTACTTCGCTGCGGCGTCGACTTCCGGGGCGTAGTCGCGGATGATCGCGGTCGGATCGACCAGCTTCGCGAGATTGCGCGTTTGCGTGACGTACTGCTGGGTCTGCAGGAGGAACTGCTGCGCCCGCTGGAGCTCGGCCGAGACCGCCTGTATGGCCGAGATCGTATTCTGCGTGAAATTGCTCGGGTCGAAGACGATGATGGCCGAGGTGGACAGCGGCAGAAAAAGCGCGGCCGCCGACGCGATCGTGAACAGGAATCTACGCATTGCTCATCTCCTCCAAGTAGCTTGTCTTCCAATCCCCGCCCCGTTCAAGCGCCCGGTCGAAGGTCTGCTGGGCCCGTGGATCGGACCGCAGCACCGCCAGGATCTTCCTGGAGAAGCGCGCCTCGACTAGGCGCGACAGGACGGGTGTGGTGATGTAGTAGTGCAGCTTCGGAATCGCGCCCCGGATGCGGTTCACCTGCGCCTCGTTCAGCCCGAACTTGCGCGTGTAGAGCTCCTTGTGGGCGAGCGCGTTCGGGTTAGCGAGAAAAATCCGGTTGGGGATGTTGTCCACCATGGTCGCGAAGATGCTGCTGCGCGCGATCTCGTCCAGGGACTGCGTGGCCATGAGGACGAGGGCGTTCTTCTTGCGCAGGGTGCGCAGCCAGTCGTTGACGCGCGCGGCGAAGCGCTCGTCCTCGAGCATGAACCAGGCTTCCTCGATGTAGATCAGGGTGGCCCGGCCGTCCAGGCGCTTGCCGATCCGGTGGAAGGCGTATTCGAGGAAGGCCGTCGCCACGCGAGGATTCTGGAAAAGCCCGCCCATCTCGACGCAGGTGAACTCCGCGAGGTCGAAGGAATCCTCGCGGTTGTCGAAGTAGCGCGCGAGCTGCCCGTCGCCGATCCACGCCATGAGCTGCTCGCCCAGGGTCTTCGACAGGAAGGGGTAGAACGATTGCAGCTTCCAGTTCGCCCTCGGCTGCGCTGCGACGCTCTCGATCGCCTGCCACAGGATGCGGTCGTCGTCCGCCGTCATTGCGTAGCCGCGCGAAGTGAGCGGGATCTCCAGCCACTTGGCGAGCCAGGACCAGTCTTCCCGCTCGGCAAGTGCGAGCACCGGGTTGAGGCTCACTTTCGCGCCCCGCTCGCCGGCCAGGTCCACGTGCGCTCCGCCCTGCAGCAGCGTCGGAATCCGGCAGCTGTAGTCCTTGTCGAAGATCACCACCGCGCAGGGCTCGTACTTGCGGAACTGCGAAATGAGGAAATTGTTGAACGTGGATTTCCCCATTCCGGAGGGACCGACCACGATGGTATGTGCGAGGTCGGTCATGTGGAAATTGAAATAGAAGGGCGTCGCGTACTCCGTCGCGAACACGGTGAGCGCGGGCATCGGCCGGCCGGCCTGTTCGCTGAGGTGGCGGTTGCGATTCTCCCCCGCCATCAGCGTGCGGACCGGGCTGAGATCGGCGAGGTTCGCGGTGTTGACGAAGTACCAGCGCACGAGCTCGGCCCATTGGCCCGGCATCGTTCCGGCCCACGCCGAGAGCGCGTGCAGCGTCTCGCGCACCGAAATGAATCCGGCGCGCCGCAGCACCTTGGTCGCCGCCTTGAGGGTGTCCTCGCATTCGTTCCTGCTCTGCCCGTAGGCCACCACCGTAAGGTTGTAGTAGCCGTAGACGCGGTTGAGGGTCGTGAGCCCGGTGAGCGCTTCCGAGGCCTCCTCGGCGAGCGCCATGCGGCCGTAGTCGATGTTGCGCGATTCCTGCCCGAATGCCTCCATGACGTAGCCGAGCGCGTTCTTGGTCAAGGTGCGGTTGTGGCGCTCCACGGCCGCGATGTAGTCCTTCGCCGCGCCGCGCTCGACGAACCGGAAGCACTGGGAGACGGTGAGCTCTCCCGGCACGGCGAGCAGCGCGTCGAACAGACCCGGTTCGGAGGCGTCGGGCCAGTCCTTTACGCTCACGGCGGCGGCGTAGCTCGTTCCGTCGAAGCGAAGGTGGTCCCAGCCGACGGTGAGCGTGTTGTCCGGCAGGTAGGCGTCGAGGTATAGCGGCATCTCTGGGTTCTTCACCGGCTGCCCGTAGCCGGCCGGCGAGCACCGGTCGTGCAGGAATGCGAGCAGTTGCTCGCCTCGAAGGCGCATGAGCCTGATCTCGGCCACCATGTCCTCGAATGCCCCCATCTGGTCGAGGAAGACTTTCACGCTCTGCTCGATCTGCGCCGCCGAGAAGGCGAACGCGCTGCGCCGGCTGAACTGCGCCTTGGCCGCCTCGAGGAACGCGTACCCCGTCGACAGCCCCACGTCGCGGGAGAAGTAGTTGAACTTGTCCAGCAGGCCTTCCGCGCCGCCAGCCGGCGTATACAGGAAGGCGAGGTGATAGCGATTGACGTACTGGTGGCCGTTGGCGAATCCGGCACGCCACTCTTGGTCCACCAGGCGGCTGACCGGGTCGCTGAACTGCGCTTCCGGGTATTCCGTCGTGCGGCGCCGGTCGACGGTCCACCAGACGGTGATGCGCTCGTCGAAATTCCGCAGCCCGTGCTCGACGAGCTGCGCATAGCGGTCGACGTCGCTGCGCTCCAGGCCCTCCTGGTCCACGCCGTCGTAGCGGTAGCACGCAAGCAGGCTCCCGTCCTTGCCGAGCACCGTGTCCGGACGCACGAGCGACATCCAGGGCACCAGCTCCGAGAAGGTGCGTGCCGACGACTCATAGTTCCGCGCGAGCCTGGCCAGGTTCAGCACAGTGCGCCCCTGCCGAATCCGAAGGGACGATGGCCGGTGCGCTGGACGGCGTGCGGCCAGGGATCGTAGCTGTCGGCCTGCGTGTTGTAGCGGATATAGATCAGCCGCAGGAAAGGATCGCGCTTGGTGAGGTAGGCCAGGACGACGTGTAACAGGACCGCCGCAACGACATATCCCCACACGTGCATGGCCATGGTGAGCGCGGCGGCGATGGTCACGTTGACGATCGCGATGCGCCGCTCCACCCCCGCGATGGTCTTGATCTCCATGAGCGAGTGATGGATGCGCGTCGAGCGCGGCTGATACATCGCTCACGCGCTGGGACAGCTGATCGCGGCGCCGCCGCTGCCACCGCCGGTGGAACCGAGGCTGGAAACCCAGGTGGTGGCGAGCAGCGCGATGGAAACGCCCATCACGACGCTCAGTATCGTCTTGAAGATGCCGCCGCCTTCGCCCAACGCGAACATCAGACCCGCGACCACGATGGCGATCACGGCGACGGCCTTGGCGATGGGGTTGGCCATCGAACAGGCGATCTGGGTGATGGGCCCCTCCCAAGGCAATGGGGCCGCGCTCCACGCGTCGGCCGCGAGGAACGCGGCCGCGGACAGCACCATCAGCATCAACGACCCCCTGGGCGAGGCCAGGAACTGGGACAGCCGCGACGGAAACAATTTGGCCTTCATGCGCTTCTCCTGTAGATGTGCTTCAGCCCGTATTCCGAGGTCTGCCGGTTGAACCCGGCGATCTCCACGACCTCCTCGAGTACCCGCACCTTCTCGCGCCGCGACATGAATACGACGAACTGGAAGGTGCGCGCGATCTCCGCCTGTACGGCCGAATGCGGCCACTCCGTTCCCGAGCTGAGCACCAGCGTCTCGAGCCTCGAGAGCGCCGCGACCGCGCTGTTGGCGTGAACGGTGGCAAGGCAGCCTTCGTGGCCGGTATTGGCCGCCTGCATGAGGTCGTAGGCCTCGCCTCCGCGCACCTCGCCGACGATCAGGCGGTCGGGCCGGAACCGCAGCGCGAGTCGCACGAGGTCGCGCGTCGTGACGCCGGCCTGTTCGTTGGATTCCAGGGACACCCGGTTCGGAACCTTGATCTTCAGTTCCGGGGTGTCTTCGATCGTGATCACGCGGTCGCCCGGGTCGAACTCGGCGATCAGAGCGTTCAGGAACGTGGTCTTGCCCGACGAGGTGCCCCCTGCGACGACGGCGTTCTTTCGCGCCTTCACCATCCAGCGAAGGAAGGCCTTCAGGGCTTCGCCGCCCGCGGTCACCGCCTCGTCGGCGGGACGCTCCGCGCCGCCGGCCGCGCCGCGGTCCAAGCCGCTCGCCCTCGCCGGGCGGAACGCGCCCGCCTCGGCGTAGTCCTCGAGGGACAAGTGCACGGGAGAATGCTTGCGAATGGCGATGGCGTGGCCGTTGACCGCAGTGGGCGAGAGCACGCCGGCCACCCGCATCCCGTCCATGCGCGAATCGATGATGCCGTCTTTGGTGCCTTCCTTCGCTTCCTTGCGCTCCAGCCGGGCGAGGACCGAGATGGCGCTGCGGATCTGGATCTCGGAGATCTTCGCCTCGTAGCGCTCGATGCGTCCGCCGCGTTCGACCCAGATGTTGTCCGGGCCATTGACCATGATTTCCTGTACCCCGGCGTCCAGCATCAGCGCGGAGATGGGCTTGAGCGTATTCGCGAGCAGCTCCAGCGAATTGCGTTGGGTCGAGCGGTCCATGACGTGGAACTCTATCGGCGCGGCGCGAAGAAGGCGCCCCGGAAAAACCGCGCCGCAGGCCGATATTCGGTCTATCCCCTGATGCGCTGGATGTTGGCGGCGAGTAGCATGAGGGGCGGCGCCGTGGCGATCGCCCAGAACGGGACCACCAGGGGCGAAACGGGCACGGGCAGGATCAGGTAGAGCAGGGGCAGAAACGCGAGCGCGACGACCGAATGCAGGGCCACGCTCAAGGCGACCGGACTGACGAAGCCGAAGGACATGAGCTTGATGCGCCGGCGCACCGCGCCGTCGATCATCGCGGCCAGCAGGAAGGGAAGGACATACGGCGTCCAGACCGCGAGTATGTTCAGCCGCACCAGCATCGCGTAGCCGATTCCGGCGAGCGAGAGCAGGTAGCCGTTGGTGGCGCTCGTGAGCTTGCCCACCCAGGGCATGAAGCGGTCCGCGTGCGGGACGGCCGGTTCTTCGACATAGGCGGCGGCCGCCGATCGCACCCACCCGTTTCCCACGAAGAGCTTCTCGTACTGGCGATTGGCGGCATCGACGACCCGCTTCGCCTGGCCTGCCCCGAGGGCGGAGACGACCATGTCCAGTTCGTCGTTCACCCGGCCGGGGACCCCCTGCGCGGGAAGCATGGCCGGCGCGAGCAGCGCCGCGACCGCGAGCAGGATCAGCCACATGCCGATGTGTTTGCGCATCGGCTATTCGCCCGGCGAAGTCCCGGTGAACCCGGACATGGCCTCGATCTCGCCCCGCATCACGACCAGGTCGCGCATTTCGAGCACGTGGCTGGCCAGCACGAAGTGCACGAAGCGCGTGTTCTTCAGCTCCGATCCGAGCGATGTCGGCTCGAACACGAGCCGCTTCACCCTCGCGTTGCGCGCCCACGTCGATACGGGCCGGCTGAACAGGTCCCAGCAGACGGTCTTGTTTCCCTTGCAGATGCCGTACACCCGGTAATCGAGCACCCGGGGCGCGTGCTCGATCAGGCCGATCAGAAAAGCCCGTGCCGGCGCGAGTTCGAACTGCGGATCGTCGGCCGTCGATTCGTAGCGCTCGATCGCGGTCGCGAGGCATTCCTCCAGAAGCGTCCGCCGCTCGCCCGGATAGTGGTTCGTGAGGAAGCCGGCAAGCCGCAGGCAGGCCGCTTGCAGGTTGGGCCAGGAAAAGAAGAGCGCCCTGGCGTAGCGACGCCGCGCGAGCGCGCCGAGAGCGGAGGACAGCACCCATTCCGAATTCAGGGTCTTCTGGCTCAGGTTCAGGCAATGGAGTCTCGGGGCCGGCGGCTCCCCGCTCGATGCCTCCCGCCCGCCCTGGACAAGGTAGATCAGTCCCACGTGCTAGGCCGCCTCGAGCCTGGGCAACCTGCCCTTGATCAGCTTGCCGCCGGAGACCGAGGCGATGTACTGCAGGTTCGGAAGCATCCCCAGCAATTCCGGCGGGAATATCGCCGTGCGTTGCTCCGACAGCGACTCCGAAATGTTGGCCGTGACGTGCATGCCGCCGTCGTCGGAGCGGTTGCCCGTGCTCTGCGATCTCACGACCTGCTGCACGTGGGTTTCCCCGAAGGTCTCGACGATGAATTTCTGCGTGACGAGGTCCTTGGTGCGCAGCGCGATCAGATTGTTGCAGTTGCCGAGCACCATGCGGGCCCGATGCTCGCTTCCGAGCGCGGCGATATAGTCCGGCAGGGTCTGCGCCGCGAGCGTGACGACGAAGCCCGCGCCGCGGCCCTTGTTCAGCACCTCGACCAGGGGCCTGTTCAGGCAGCTCGCGGCCTCGTCGAGGAACACTTCGATCCTCGCTTCGCGCCGGCCGAAGTTGTAGATGGCGCCGGCGACCGACGCGAGATCGGCGAGCAGCATCGATCCGATCGCCGCGCCTACGGTCGCATCGGACAGCGAATCGAGGCCGGCGTAGAAAACCTTCCTGCCCTCGACGATGCTCGCCAGGTCGAAGATCGGCCGCTCGTCGCCGATGTCCGCCGCATCCGGAGACAGGAGCGGGCCGAGGTCGCCCGAGGTGAGCATCACCAGCAGCGGTTGCAGCGAGGCGATGGTCTTCGAAAGGTGCTCGCGGTTGTGCAGGGTCATCGCAAGCAGGCCGTCGACGGCCGGGTCGCGCAGCGCGGCCGGGACCCCGGTTTGGTAATACTGCGCGTAGGCGAGCATCTCCGGGCTCGCGGCGAAGCTAGGTCTTTTCGGGGAGCGCTCGTCGCGGGCGCGCTGCACGAGCGGCACGGTCAGCGTTTCCCACTCCGCAACGTGCCGTCCGAAGAAGGCGACCAGTACCCGCTCCATCAGTTCGTCCGGACCGGCCTCGATGAAACGGCGCAGCTTCATCAGCGTGGGGCGCTCCTCGACGTAGATCAGCCCCCCCGTGACAAGGTGGAGCGCGCGCCACGCGAATTGCACGAACGCGTCGTCTCCGGAGGGCGAGGGCATCAAGGCCGCGATGCGGCTTGCGATCTCCGTCTCGCGGTTCCAGTTCTTCAGCGGGTCGATGCGCACCGACTGCGAGGCGAAGGCCGGATGAAAATGCAGGAACGCGTCCTTGCGGTTCGCCTGGACGCAGGCGCGCCGGGTGAGGTCGCGCATCTCGGCGTCGCCCTTCGGATCGATCACGATGACGACCGAGCCGCGCTGCACCGCCTGGTAGATGAGCGGCTCGAACAGGCGCGTCTTGCCCGAGCCCGTGGTCCCGAACACCGCGGTATTGCCCTCCAGGCTCGGCAAGGGCAGGTAGAGGCTGGATTCCCGGGGCTCGAGGCCGTGGATCCACTGCGCGCCGACCGAGTCCCGTCCCTCGAGCCGGATGCCCAGGAACCGCATCAACCAGCGGGGCGGCAGCAGTTCGGTGGCCACGCGCTTGCGCATCTCGACTGCGCGCTGCGCGTGAACGGGTGTCCACTCGAAGCCGTAGCCGAGCCAGACGCTCCCGGGTTCGCGCTGCATCAACTGAAGCAGGCGCGAGGCTCCGATGGACTCCGATGGCCGGCCCGCGAGGGAGATCTTGAAGCGCCACAGCGTCAGGGTTTCCCACCAGCGCAGGACCGCAAAAGCGAGCGCGAGCCCGCCCATGGTCCAGATCGGGGCCGAGGGCAATGCCGTGAACAATGCGACCAGGGCCATCAGGACCGTCGCCGCCGTCCAGGCGAACGCGGCGATGGCCTCATAGGCCGGCCGCCAGGGCATTTCATAGGCTCTCATCGATCCCCCGCGAGGGGTTCGGGATCCCACGCCTGGCCGATCACGTGAGGCAAGGGCTGCGGACCTGCGCCGCCAAACAGCAGTCCCGGATCCTTGATCTTGACGGCGACGAGCGCGTTCGCCGCGTTGGGCGGCCGTATGGTCCACAGAAAACCGCCTCTCGGGTTCGGCTCGATCGCCCCGGCGCGCGCGAGTATGTCGCGCAGCGCATTCGCGTCCCTCGGCAGTCCCTGGATCCGGTCGCGGTCGAGCAGGTCCCCGATCTCGTTCGATGCCGTCTTCCACACGAGGTACAGGCCATCCTCCCCGTGCCAAAGGCGCGCCTTCCTCTCTCCTACCTTCCATGTGCCGTTGCGCAACAGCCGGCGCATGGCGTCGATGAGCAAGGGTGCGAGCGCCGCGCCCTCGCCCTGCCCGGAAACGCGGCGGCGCACGTCCTCCACGATCCGGTGCAGAGCGAATTCCGCGCCCCGGCCCGCGGAGCCGGCGATCGCGTCCAGCATCACCGGGACTACTAGGTCGCCGCCCTCGCGCAGGTACTGCTCGCCGTCGGCGGACAGGATCTTCGCGATCACGGCCGGGATTCCGCTCTCGCCAAGCGGCCGGCACGTCTCGACGCACAGGCCGGCTATGAAGGTCGCATACCTCCAGCGCGGTTCGACGACGCGCCTGCGTTCCGCGGTCTCGCGGCCGGAGAAGATCACCCCGCCGCTCGCCTGCAGTGCATGAAAAGCGACCTGCATGCCGAGGCGAAGCATCCCGCCCGCCGACCTCCGCGTGCCTTCCCGCGCCGCGGAGAGCCCTTGCACATGGCGGGCGTAGTTGTTCAGGACGGGCAGGTACAGCCGGTCGAATTCGGCTTGCGTCCCGCCGGCGGCCGAGCGGATTCTGCGCAGCAGTTCGCTCTGCGAGACGAGCAATCCGTCAGGTCCGTCGGGCCCGCCGCCCGCGGCGGAATCGACGCAATGCGCGCGGGCACCGATCTTTCCCGCATCGTTCCTGCGGAAAGCGCACCGGATGAGCCTCGGAATCTCCATCGAGAGGCATTATTTGCGCCTCTCGATGCCGAGTCGCCCGGCAAAAACGCGTTGCGCTGAGGTTTTTTTCCCTGCGCTCACGCCGCCGCAGCGAGGCGAACGCGGCTGCGAGAGTGGTTGGCGCTTTGGCCCATCGCCTGCACCTGGCAGACCTGGCCGTTGCGGCGCACGGCAACGCAGACCGGGCAATTCCGCTCGTGATTCAGGATGTCCTGGTTGTTGTGGATGTACTGTGCATCGCAGCGGTTGCAAGTCACCGCGCTGATGTTCTTGATCGAGAGTTGGCGCAGCAACATCCACGCGCGGTCGAAGCTGTAGAGCAGTTCTTCGCCGGCCAGGACTTCCTGGTAATGGCGGTACGCGGCGACGTAGGCGTCCTGGTAGCGCTCCGTGGTGTCCTTGA
>Ga0080064_1002111_pt1 | contig 35586 bp, 31 predicted proteins | sample Subgrocontami54m_FD_69260 | JGI IMG/M metagenome (GOLD analysis project Ga0080064, IMG submission 69260) | Subsurface groundwater microbial communities from S. Glens Falls, New York, USA - GMW46 contaminated, 5.4 m (SPADES assembly) (version 2) ...
ACGGCACCTCGCCCAACGCCGTCCGAACCCAAGTGTGGATCTCGATCAGCGTGTATGTCCTCGTGGCCATCCTGAAGAAGGAACTCAAGCTGGACCGCAGTTTGAGCGAAATCTTGCAAATCCTCAGCATCACGCTTTTCGAGAAAAGCCCGCTTTTTACCGGGTTAAACGCATCCGGCGAACCAGAAGAAAAAACGCTCGGTTATAAACAGTTGACACTATTCGACATATAACCGGACAGTAGTGACGCAGATGGCCAAATCATCGTTTGCAACAACGGAAAAGAAGATTCGTTCCCAGTCACCAATATTCTGAACGTCGATGCAACCATGATGACGAATCCGGAACGGCTAACGCTTACTCTTCGCGAGCCGTGTCGTTTCGGACGCGAGATTGTTTTTTCTCCACCGCCGCGCTGGTGGCCGTTTGGACGGCACCCGCTCGCGGACGAACTCATTCGCAAATCGCATGGGTTGCCGTCGATGAGTGACGGCTCGTATCTGGATTAGAAGATGGCGGTAAATGCGATTGACTGCGCGCTACTTCCGGCGCTTGGGCCGCTTGGTGCGAATGGGCCGGGGCCTTTCCAGCATCGTCATTGGCGCAATGATCACTCGCGTGGGCATTCGCATGACGTTGCTTGAACCAATAGGTCCGCCAGGAAAGTCGAAAGTCTGCGCCTTAGCAGCATGCTCAGTGACTTCCGTCTTTGGAGTTCGTTTCATCGTTTGAATCTCCTTCGGCCAAATTGACAATCGTAAGTTGTTGTCGATCGAGTTCTTGCTCGTTGGCAAGAACAATGATATCATAGCCGCCCGGATGCTCCACTGGAAGCGAAGAAATCGGGATTATCAAGTCAATTGACCCAGGCCGTTCTGGAAACCGGATTTCCGTGTTCGGCGAACTAACGATCACCTCACCCGAACTCAAATCCAGGGTTTCCAAATGAATCTGGTAGCTCCCAATCCCGTCGACTAATTGCAAATACATCGTAAATGCCGGCAACCGCGCGGGAAAATCAGCCACGCCAAGTTCATTGAGAATGCCAATAACGCTGATCGATCCCGTCTCCGCTTCGACAATCGCCCTCTCGCAAAGCAAGATCGCCTTGCAGCTTGGTGGCGGCTTCGGAGAAGTCGGCTGTGGTTTTTGCTTGCCCATCGCACCCTCAAAACAAGAAATACCGCTGCGCCATCGGCAACACCGCCAGCGGTTCGCACGTCAGCAGCTCGTCGTCGGCCCAAACGCGATACGTATCCGGATCGACGCGCAGCTCCGGCGTCGCGTCGTTGTGGATCATGTCACGCTTGCCGATCTTGCGGCAGTTTTCGACGGCGACGACGGGCCGCTGCAAGCCGTAGCGCTCCGGCATCTTCGCATCGAGGGCGGCCTTCGACATGAACGTCAGGCACGACAGCGTCGCCGCGCGGCCGAAACTGCCGAACATCGGACGCGGGAACACCGGCTGCGGCGTGGGGATGCTGGCGTTGGCGTCGCCCATTTGGCCGTAGGCGATCATGCCGCCCTTGAGCACCAGCTCCGGCTTCACGCCGAAGAACGCAGGCTTCCACAGCACCAGGTCAGCGAATTTGCCCGGCTCGATGCTGCCGACGTGTTTCGAGATACCGTGCGTTATTGCGGGACAAATGGTGTATTTCGCAAGATAGCGCTTCACGCGGAAGTTGTCGTGGCGCTTGCTGTCTTGCGACAGGGCACCGAACTGGACCTTCATTTTGTGGGCGGTTTGCCAGCAGCGAATGATCACTTCGCCGATGCGGCCCATGGCTTGCGAATCGGAGCTGATCATGCTGAGGACGCCGCGGTCGTGCAGGATATCCTCGGCGGCGATGGTCTCCGCGCGAATACGGCTCTCGGCGAAGGCGACGTCTTCCGGCACCGAGCGCGACAGGTGATGGCAGACCATCAGCATGTCGAGGTGCTCGTCGATGGTGTTGACGGTGAACGGCCGGGTCGGATTGGTGCTCGACGGCAGCACGTGGGGCAGGGCGGCGATGCGGATGATGTCAGGCGCGTGGCCGCCGCCGGCGCCTTCGGTGTGATACGTGTGGATGGCCCGGCCGGCGATGGCGTTGATTGTGTCCTCGACGAAGCCGGATTCGTTGAGCGTGTCGGTGTGGATGGCGACCTGCACATCGAAATCGTCGGCGACGCGCAGGCAGCAATCGATCGCGGCCGGCGTCGTGCCCCAGTCTTCGTGCAGCTTCAGGCCGATCGCGCCGGCGCGGACTTGTTCGGCGAGCGGGCCCGGCAAGCTGCCGTTGCCTTTGCCGGTGAAGCCGAGGTTGATCGGCAACCCTTCCGCGGCTTGCAGCATGCGTTCCATGAACCAGGCGCCGGGGGTACACGTTGTGGCGTTGGTGCCGGTGGCCGGGCCGGTGCCGCCGCCGATGAGCGTCGTCAGTCCCGCGGCGATGGCGGTCTCGATGAGCTGCGGGCAGATAAAGTGGACGTGTGAGTCGATGCCGCCGGCAGTGAGGATGCAGTTTTCGCCGGCGATGACTTCGGTGCCGGGGCCGATGACGAGTTGCGGATGCACGCCGGGCTGGATGTACGGATTGCCCGCCTTGCCGACGGCGACGATGCGGCCCTGGCGAATGCCGACGTCGCCTTTGACGATGCCCCAATGGTCGAGCACGATCGCGTTGGTGATGATCAGGTCGAGCATCGGCTGATTGTCGGGGCCGGGGAGCGCGGATTGGCCCTGCCCGTCGCGGATGACTTTGCCGCCGCCGAACTGCACTTCGTCGCCGTAGACGGTGAAGTCCTTTTCGATTTCAATGATGAGTTCGGTGTCGGCAAGGCGCACGCGATCGCCGGTAGTGGGGCCGTAATGGCCGGCGTAGGCGGTGCGTGAGAGTTTGACGGACATGGACAACCTCCCCGCTCGCTTGCGGTTTAGCGCGACAGTCGCGCCTGGCGCATTTGTCGCGCTAAACCGCAAGCGACGTTCAAATCGCGTTCCCGAAGCCGGCATTCTTCATCCGTTCGATGCTCTTCTCTTTCGCGCCGGCGTCATCCAATGGTCCCATCACTAGGCCGCTGCCGCCGTAGACGTGGCGTAGGCCGGCGAGGGCGACCAAGCGAATCGTTTTCACATCGCCCGGCTCGAAGCGTACCGCGGTGCCGGCGGGCAGGTCGAGGCGCATGCCGTAGGCTTTGGGGCGGTCGAAAACCAGAAAGCGATTGACTTCGAAGAAATGAAAATGCGAGCCGACTTGCACGGGCCGGTCGCCGGTGTTGTTGACCTTGAGCGTGACGGTTTCCCGCCCGGCGTTCAGCTCGATGGTCCCATCATTCAACAGGTATTCGCCCGGGATCATTGGATCACTTCTTCCGTTTACGTTTAGCGCGCACTTGTCGGCGCGCGGACGAAAGTGCCACTTTCCGCTTCAATTTGCCCGGACGGCGCGAGCGCGAAACGGCAAGCGACGCCGCGGCGGCCCCGATTGGTTCATGTACGGTGATCAGCTTGGTGCCGTCCGGAAAAGTCGCTTCCACCTGCACTTCGCGAATCATCTCCGCGATGCCGTCCATGACGTCGCTTTTCGTCAACACTTTGCGGCCGTCGCTCATGATCTCGGCCACGCTTTTGCCGTCGCGGGCCATTTCGAGCAGTTGGCTGGTGATGAGGGCCAGCGCCTCGGGATAGTTGAGTTTGAGGCCGCGGGTCTTACGCTCCCGGGCCAGGGAGGCGGCGACGTAGATCAGCAGTTTGTCGCGTTCCTGAGGAGTTAAGTGCATGATGCGGTGTTAAGCCTTTGCACCAAAGCTGGTCGCAGACTGCATTTGTGGTTCAGCCCACACAGAATAACACGAGCGGACCCATTTCTTACCAAACCCCGCGGACACCGTCAAGTGCCCAGTCCCAACCCGACGATGAACGAAAAGAATTAGTGAAGAATTCACCGGCGAACTCCCTCTCCCCGCGTGCCGTGTCCGCCGTTTTCACCATCGAAGCAACATCGGAGGTTCCGCAATGAAGCGTTTGCATGGAATTGGATGCAGTTTGGCGCTCTTGATCGGCGCCAATGGACTATGGGCCGACGGACCGGATACGGCGCCCGCCGCCCAACAACCCGTGGCCGCCAAGCCCGCCGCCGAGCAACCGGTGGCCGCACAATCGGCAGCGCCGGCAAGGTCGGTCTTGGGCCTGTCGTTTCCGCTGGCGACCGGCTTGGGAAGCGGAGGCGCCTGTGCCGACGGGACGTGCGCCGACGAGAAATGGGGCGCGCCCGTTCCGCAGGACGCCAAAATCCTGCAGGGCCTGCTGTGCGACGATTCGCCCTGGAAGCTCTACGGCTGGTTCGATTCGGGGTACACCAATTCGAACCACGGCAAGCAGCTCATGACGACGCAGCCGCGCGAGAACCGGTTCTCCAACGAGTACATCTTCAACCAGATCGCTCTGGTGTTCGAAAAGCCGCTTAAAGGCGGCTGCGAGTTCGACTGGGGCTTCAACGCCACGTTTTACGCCGGTGCCGATGCGGCCTTGCTGCGTCCGCGCGGCGGCTTCACGACCGACGATCCGCGCTTCGGCGCCGACTTCCGCCAGTTGTACGTGTCCGCCCACTTGCCGATGCTGAGCGAAGGCGGCGTGGATGTGAAGGTCGGTCGCATAGGCACGATCATTGGCTACGAATCGGCCCTGGCTCCCTACCGTCCGTTCTACTCGAACGATTACCAGTGGTTCTACTCGGAAGACGGCGCCTGGACCGGAGCGCTCGCCAACTGGCACGTGTCGCCGCAGCTCGACGTGCTCGCCGGCGTTACCCTGGGCGCCAACACGTTCTTCACGCTGCGTGGCAATGGCCCCTGCTACATCGGCCAGGTCAATTACTGGCTGCAGGAAGAAAAACGAACCATGCTGACCGCCTCGGTCCAGGTCGGCAACCAAGCCATTTTCTCGGCGACGCCGGCGGGTTCCACGACTTTCGTGTTTGAGCTGCGCGTGCAGCACGATTGGAACAAGTACCTCACCCAGATCGTCCAGTCCAACAACGGCTGGGAAGATCAAATCCCCGGTGTCGGCACGGGCGAATGGTGGAGCGCTTACAACATCTTTGTGTTCCACGCCTCAAAGAACCTCGACCTGAACAACCGCGTCGAGTGGTTCAACGATGTCAACGGCACCCGCATCGGCACTGCGGCTCGCAACTACGGCGAAGTCACCGCGGGCGCCGATTATCATCCGCGGCCATGGCTCCGGCTGCGTCCCGAAGCCCGTTACGACTTCGCCGATGGCAAAGCGTTCGACGGCTTCACGAAGAACAACCAGTGGACGCTGGCGTTCGACGTGCTGTTCCAGTTCTAAGACGGTACACACCGTATCGTTCGTACTCGAATCGTTGCACGCCTCCTCACCAGAGGTCGTGCAACGATTTCTTACTTTGCCCATCAAATCGCCCGTCCTTGGTCGCCTTTCAAAATGCGCTCACGACCCCGTGAGGCATGGTTCAAGAAAGGTCGTTGGCATAGGTGAGATTTGAGACGACAGTATTTCAACACAATTGGCACGCACTCAGCTTCCTATCCCCTTGAGCCATCAAATGTTACACCGAAAAAAATGCCGGCATGACATGACAGGAAGGTGTAGTCCCTCCATGCGTTAACTCTGTCACCCGAAATCGTCAAGAATTGAATCATGCCCGCCGTGAACGCATTTTTCCTCTCTAACTCCTGATTGGGCAATGCTTTTGCGAAATGCGTTCACCCATTCTCTCCCAGTGAACGCATTTCGATGAGTTTGGCAGCTGATCTGGCTTGGCGGTCCGTGTTTTGTGCCAAGCAACGAGGCAGGTTTGCTGCAAGCCAGTGCAATGCCACGGCTTTACCCTGTTTCCATGACAACGCATGTCAAATGATGAATGAGCATTCACGGACATAAGGCAAGTTAAGCCAATATGTTAAGACAATCGCCTCGCTAAACTGGCATTCTGTATACATCGCAAGTCGCCAATGGGCACTGTTTTTGCTGTCTGTTTTAGCTAGTGCTATGTCACGCATGAATTGATGAGTCGCCAGAAGTAAGAGCCGCGCACGAAGTAAGCGGCCCACTCGCAGCCGCTTACTTCGTGCGCGGCTCTTGTGATCCATCATTCGACGTGTGACAGAGCACTAGGTCAGTTACCTTACTTTGTTTTCACCATTGATTGCAAGGAGAAATCGCTTGAAGCCTCTCCCACGATTTGGACGGATTGCGCTGTTCGGTTTCTTGGTCGTCTCGCTCACCATCGCTTTGAACGGTTGCAATCGTGACACGACCGCCAAGGGCAAAGGCCCCACACCGAAGGGCGGCGGCACCGAAGAAAAGGGCGGCACGGTCAAGGTCGGCATTCTGCACTCGCAGACGGGCACCATGGAGATTAGCGAGAAGTCGCTTATCGACGCCGAAATGCTGGCGATCGACGAAATCAATAAGGCTGGCGGCGTGCTCGGCAAGAAGATCGAGGCCGTCATCGAAGATCCGCAATCCAAGTTCACCGACGTGTTCCCCGAAAAGGCCCGCAAGCTGCTGCTCAAGGACAACGTGGTCGTCGTCTTTGGCTGCTGGACTTCGTCGAGTCGCCAGAACGTGCTGCCCGTCTTCGAGGAAAACAACGGGCTGTTGTTCTACCCGGTGCAATACGAAGGCAACGAGTCGTCGCCGAACATCGTCTACACCGGTGCCGCTCCGAACCAGCAGATTATTCCGGCAGTCGAATGGCTGTTGAGCGAAAAGGGAGGTTCCAAGAAGAGGTTCTACCTGCTCGGCTCGGACTACGTTTTCCCCCGAACCGCAAACTTGATTATTGTGAAGTACCTTGAATCCAAAAACCTCAAGCAGGTGGCCGAACGGTACACACCGTTGGGGCACTTGGAATACGCCGAGATCGTGCAAGACATCAAGGCCAAGAATCCCGATGTCATCTTCAGCACGATCAATGGCGACAGCAACACGAACTTCTACAACGAATTGGCGGCCCAGGGAATCACTGCTGACAAGATCCCGGTAGTGGCGGTTAGCGTTGGCGAGGATGAAATGCGTTCCCTCGATCCATCAAAGGTGAAGGGCCATTTGGCCGCGTGGAATTACTTCCAGAGCGTGCCGACCGCCAAGAACAAGGAGTTCGTCAAGAAGTTCCAAGAGAAATACGGCAAGGACCGGGTGACGGACGATCCCATCGCCGCAGCCTACTGCCAAGTTTATCTCTGGAAATTGGCCGTCGAACAAGCCAAGTCGTTCGAGGTGGCCGCGGTTCAGAAGGCGCTGCGTAGCGGCACGATCGAATTCGACGCCCCGGAAGGCAAGGTCAAGGTCGATCCGCGGAACCAGCACGTTTACAAAGCCTTCCGCATGGGCAGGACACTTGCCGATCGGCAATTTGAAATCGTTTTCGAAACGGAACCGATTCGTCCGGACCCGTATCCGCAGATCGCCTTCCCCGGCTGGGATTGCGATTGGACCAAAGGCGGCATCAAAAAGGGAGTTCATGTGAAAATCGGCGCGAAATAGTCTCCGCCAAACGTCAGGCCCGGGAAGGAGCACTGCGAATTCCCGGGCTTGGCGTTTTCCGATTTCTTACTCCGAAAAATTCTCTCCATTTTTTGGAAGTGAGACAGCAATGAAGGTCTCGCACCTGAGTGGGACTCTGTCTGCATATAGATGGCTTGTTTTGTGTTGCTTGGCGAGCGTCGGCTTGGCCGGACTCATTTTCGTTTTCAAGCCGTTCCGTTCCGCGACGGATATCAGCGCCATTCTGTCCAACAGCCTAAGCCTCAGTTCAATTCTGATCCTGACCGCTCTGGGATTGTCGATCACCTTTGGCGTCATGCGGGTCATCAACATGGCCCACGGGGAAATGTTGATGCTAGGCGCCTATGTCGCTTATTTGGTGGAGGATCCCCGCGGGATTCCCATTGTCATCGAAAACTTGGGAAAGATGTTCGGCATGCAGTGGCGCACCGAATTTGGCTTTCATTTGAACCTTTTCTGGGCCATTCCGATTTGCTTTGTCGTGGTCGGACTGGTCGGTTACTTGCTGGAAGTCTGCTTGATTCGCTTTCTGTACGGCCGGCCGCTGGACACGCTGCTCGCGACCTGGGGGGTGAGCCTGGTGATCCAGCAATTCGTGCTGTTGTTGTTCGGCGCCAATCGCCAGCCGATGCACATGCCCGAAATCCTGGAAGGGAATTGGGAGGTAAGTGGGGTGAACATTCCCATTTACCGCCTGTTTATTGTGGGCGTCACCGCCTTGTGCTTGTTCGCGGTTTATTGGTGGTTCTATCGCACTTCATTCGGCCTGAAAATCCGGGCGGTGGTTCAGAATCGACCGATGGCTTCGGCGTTGGGCATCTCCACGCGGCGCGTGGACGCCGTCTGTTTTGCCTTCGCAACGGGTTTGGCGGGAGTTGCCGGCTGCGTCATCTCCCATCTTTACAACGTCAAGTACAACATGGGTTCCGACTACATCGTCGAGGCGTTCATGGTGGTGATCCTGGGCGGCATGGGGCAATTAGCTGGAAGTGTGGGAGGAGGCGTCTTGATCGGCACCGGCAACAGCGTGATGGAAAAAGTCCTGGGCGATACCTCGATGGCGAAGGTTGTTGTCTTGGTCATGGTGGTGGTGTGCATTCTGATTCGGCCCTCCGGGTTGTTCGCTTCCAAGGAGCGAACCTATGACTAACGCAACCTCCTTGGCGCCGGCGCTGGCGCCCCCTGCCGAAGTTCTTGAGGCGGCCCCTTCGTCCTGGACAGGCAGCCTGCTTCGCAGAGCCTCTGTTCTGTTGTTTCTGGCGGCGCTGTTTTTTCCCGCTTACTATTTCGCGGAGGACCGCTACTGGCTGCCCTTGTTCAGCCGGTACATGGCCCTGGCATTTTTCGCCGTCAGTGTCGACCTGATTTGGGGTTATTGCGGTCTTTTAAGCCTGGGGCAGGGATTGTATTTCGGTTTGGGTGTCTACGCCGTCGGCTATTCCTTGAAACTCCAACAGGCAGCCACGGCCGCGGGAATGCCGCACACGTGGGGCCCGGACATGGCTCTGCCTAACTTCATGGAATACTGTCGGCTTCCCGCCGTCCCTGTTTGGATCGCCCCGCTGATCAACATCTGGGTTGCCTTCGCGCTGGCTGTCATCGTGCCGACTTTGGTCGCTTCACTGTTCGGCCTGGTCACCTTCCGCCTTCGCGTCAAAGGGGTTTATTTTTCGCTGATCACGCAAGCGCTGCTGTTGGCGATGTTTACCCTGGTCGACAATCAACAACCCTACACGGGCGGCCGGGTGGGCATGACCAATCTTTCGCGCTTGGAACTGTTCGGGCACACCTTCCATAATGTCGACCTATATTGCCTGATCACGGGCACGCTCGTGGTTTGTTTCCTGATCTGCACGGCGATCGTGCGCAGCAAGTTCGGCAGGATCCTAACGGCCATTCGCGACAACGAAAACCGCGTCGAGGCCCTGGGCTACAATACGGCGCTCTACAAGACATTCGTCTTCGGCCTAGCCGGCGGTTTGGCGGGACTTGCCGGGGCTTTGTACGTGACCGCCCTGCGCACCGCTGGACCCGATCGTTTCGCCATTCCCTTTTCCATCGAGGTGGTCATCATGGTGGCCGTCGGCGGGCGCGGCACGCTGGTGGGAGCCGTGCTAGGATCGCTCCTCGTCAGTTTCGCCGATACTTACCTGACCGGCACCGAGGCGACGCAGAAATATTGGCTCATGTTGCTGGGAAGTTTGTTCGTTGTTGTGGTGCTCTTCCTTCCCGATGGCATCGTCGGTTGGCTGAAAAATATGGGCGCGCGCCTAGCTGCGCTCTTGGGCTGGAACAGGCAGTCTGCTACTTGAGAGGTCCATCATGGGCTTTCAATCCAAAATGGTGCCGGAGACCATCCTGCATGTGCAGGAGGTCACCGTCGCGTTCGGCGGGTTCAAAGCGCTCAATGAACTCAACTTCGCCATGGAACGCGGCGAGTTGCGCGTCGTCATCGGGCCCAATGGCGCCGGCAAGACCACGCTGCTCGACGTCGTCACCGGCAAGGTCCAGCCCACCTCCGGCAAAGTCGTCTTTCAGCCGGACAATCAGCCGTCGCGCGACATCACCCGCATGGATCAAACGCGCATCGCCCGCCTGGGCGTGGGCCGCAAGTTTCAGACGCCGAACGTTTTCAAAAGCCTGTCGGTCCTGGAGAATCTGAAGTTGTCGCTGCAATATCCGCGCAGCGTGTGGTCGTCGCTGATGGCCGGGTTTCTGCAAGACGGCAAGCACCGCATCGCCGAGATTCTCACTCAGATTGGTCTTTCGGCCAAGGCGCATCATCGCGCCGGCATCTTGTCGCACGGCGAAAAGCAATGGCTCGAACTCGGCATGCTCATGGCCCAGGAACCGGAGTTGTTGCTCGTGGACGAACCGGTCGCCGGCATGAGCCCGCGCGAGACCGAACGCACCGGCGAACTGCTGATGGCCATGGCCCGCAAGCACACGCTCTTGGTGATCGACCATGACATGACCTTCGTGCGCCAGATCGCCCGCACGGTGACGGTGCTTCACGAAGGCCAAATTCTCAGCCAGGGGAGCATGAAAGAAGTGCAGAACAATCCCAAGGTGATCGAAGTCTATCTCGGCCAGGACCGCAACTGATGTTGCACATCGAGAATCTGTCGGTCTCTTACGGCGAGACGCTGATCCTGCGCGACGTCAATTTGCAGGTTCAACCGGGCCAGGTCGTTTGCCTCATGGGCCGCAATGGCGTCGGCAAGACGACGCTGCTCAAGAGCATCATGGGACTCTTGCGTCCGCGCGAGGGCCGCATCGTTTTCGAAGATCGCGATCTCACCCGGCTCAGTCCGGATCGCCGCGCGCGGGCCGGCTTGGGTTATGTGCCGCAGGGGCGTGAGATTTTTCCGCAGCTCACGGTGCTCGAGAATCTTCAAGTCGGCATGCTCGCCAATCCGGAGCGAACCCCCCTAAGCCCCCCCTTGCGAAGGGGGGGAAAGCGGGGGGTGCCGCCGGAGATCTTCAGCTACTTCCCCGCCCTCGAATCGATTCTGGATCGGCGCGGCGGCCTGCTCTCCGGCGGCCAGCAACAGCAGCTCGCCATCGCCCGCGCCCTGGTCGCCAAACCCAAGCTGCTCATTCTCGACGAGCCCACCGAGGGCATTCAGCCCAACGTCATCACGCAGATCGGCGAAGTGCTGAAGACGCTCAAGTCTCAAGGCGGCCTGTCGATCCTGCTGGTCGAACAGTATCTGGAATTCGCCGTGCACATGGCCGATCATTATTTCGTCATGGAAAAAGGCATGGTGGTGCTGGAAGGCAGCGACGCCGCCGCGAATGAGAATCAGATCAAGAAGTATTTGGCGTTTTGAAAGAAAGCCGCACAATCGGTGGATCAGCGTACAATAAGCACGGTGCCTTTGATGCACTGGGAGCGCAGCCAGTGCCGGGTATCATAGCAGCACGAAGGGAATAGTGCCTCATGCCGTTGCGCGATCATTTTCGCCCGCCGCTCGATGACCTGGCATCGTGGGAAGAGTTCCACGGTGGTTGGCCGATGGAAATCGTCCGGTCGCTGGCCCCCAAATTGCCGCCGAATTATGTCGCCGCCCCACACGTCCATCACGGCGCCTTTGTCGAGATCGATGTGGCGACTCTCGTGAAGGATGAACCGAATCCTCCCGGGGCCAACGACGACGGCGGCGGCACGGCGACCGCAGTTTGGTCCCCGCCCCGGCCAACGCGGACCGTTGAAACCGATCTACCGGACACGGACGAATACGAGGTGCGGATTTACGACGCCAAGCGAGGCCGGCGCCTGGTGGCCGCAATCGAAATCGTCAGCCCCGCCAACAAGGATCGGCCCGAACACCGCCGCGCTTTCGTGGCCAGTTGCGCCGCCCTTTTGCAAAAGAAAGTCGCGGTTTCGATCATCGACCTTGTCACCGCCCGCGGGTTCAACCTCTTTGCGGACTTGCTGGACCTGATCGGTCAGTCGAGATCATCGCCAGGCGCCGAGTCGCCGCTTTACGCCGTCGCCTGCCGCTTTGTGCCCAAGGGGGAGCGTTGGCAGTTTCAAACTTGGGAACAGCCGCTCCTGCTCGGCCAGTCGCTGCCGACGTTGCCGCTGTGGCTCAATGAGGATTTGGCCATTTCGCTCGATCTGGAAGCGAGCTACGAGGAGACCTGCCGCGTACTGCGCATTCCGTGAATTTCGCGACTCGGGCGGAAGAGACTGAGGATCGGACGTGGTCAGTCTCGTTTCGGTAAATGTGCGCGATTGCATGTATTCATGATCGTTAGCGTTCGGCTTACTCGCTAGTGCTCTGTCAATCGTCGGATGATGGATGACGGAGCCGCGCACGAAGTAAGCGGCTGGACCTGCCGCTTACTTCGTGCGCGGCTCTTGCATCGCAATTGTTTATCCATCAGCTGACGTGTGACAGAGCACTAGCGGAATTCCGCGGGTCGGCTATACTCAAGAAAACGTGCAGGACGCCTTAGACCTGCCCCGGCGCCGGCCCGACCTCGTAACCCTTCTTCTTCAGAAGCGCCGCGAACCGGTCGCCCGCCTTCTCCGCATCTGCGGAATCGACGCGGGCGCGGATAATCGCCGTGTACCAGAAGCGCTCGCGGTCGCGCGGCGGGAGATCGTCGGGGTTCAAACCAAGTTCTTTGACGGCGTCGGTGTTCCAGCGTTGCTTTTTCAGCTGCGCCGCCAGCTCGCGCCAGGTGACGCCGGCGACTACCGGCGTGCCATCCTTCTTCGTGATGCGCCGGCCGACGATGACGTGGAGAAAACCCAGGAAATGACCGTGCGCGAGGCCACTTTGCTTGAGGTCGTGCAACAGTTCCGCCAGCGCGTCCATACGAAGGGCCTCCGGCCTGGGCGTGTTTTCTCCTAATTACCCATTTTATCGGCTTGTACCGGATTGCCTAGGGTTCGCCTGTGGGGCAGGCCTCCTGGCCTGCCTGAGTCGGACAGGGCCAGGCAGGCCGACCCACGTTCTGAAAGTGACTTTATGCCCGCTCGTCGCGTCCATCAGCTGGTGAAGGAATACAATCAACCGCTGGCCGAGGTGGCGTAAACCCAAAAATTGCAAATTGCAAATTGACCATTGCAAATTGCAAATTGAAGGCCGGCGTTTCAATTTGCAATTTGCAATGGTCAATTCTCAATTTTCAATGTTCCGCCCGACAACTTCCATGCCCTATCCCGCATTCGATCGCTCGCGATTGATCATCAAACCGCTGGCTGAGCGCGTCCATGATCTCGATTTAACGGCTCTATTGCCGCTCGACGCGCCGCTGCCACTATTCGCGCACTCCGCGATTCCCATTTTGGGCCAGCGCCTCGCCGCCGCGCAAAAGACCGGGGCCGCCCGCATCGCCCTCATGGGCGCGCATGTGTTGCGCGCCGGCGTGTCGCGGCACCTCATCGATCTAATGGAGCGCGGCCTGTTGTCGCACCTGGCGATGAACGGGGCCGGGCCGATCCATGATTGGGAACTCGCCCTCATCGGCGCCACCACCGAAAGCGTCGCCCGCTACATCCAGACCGGCGAATTCGGACTGTGGCACGAGACCGGCCGCATCAACGACGCCATTCGCCAGGGCGCCAAAGCCGGCCTCGGCCTGGGCGAAGCGATTGGCCGCGCGATTCTCGAGGGCGACTTCCCGCATAAGGACATCAGCGTCCTGGCGGCAGCGGTACGGCTCGGAGTCCCCGTCACCGTTCACGTCGGCGTCGGTTACGACATCATTCACGAACATCCCAACTGCGACGGCGCGGCGCTGGGCCAAACGAGCTATCAAGATTTCCTCATCTTCACCCAAAGCGTCACGAAGCTCGAAGGCGGCGTGCTCCTGAGTCTGGGCTCCGCGGTGATGGGGCCGGAAGTGTATCTGAAGGCGCTGGCGATGGTCCGCAACGTCGCCCACCAGGAAAACCGCACGATTCGCCAGTTCACAACCGGCGTGTTCGATTTGATCGCCATTGATGATGACTATCGCGCGCAAGCGCCCAAGAGCGATCCGCGCTATTACTATCGCCCGTGGAAGACAATTCTGGTGCGAACAGTGGCCGACGGCGGCGAGAGCTTCTACATTCAGGGCGACCATCGGGTCACGGTGCCGCACCTGCATCGCGCTGCGCTTGAAGCACTCGCTTGATCGCCGCCAGCAGATCAGCCGCGACCGGCCAATCAGCGCCCAAGACGGCGAGCGCCGGCGCCAGGTCATGTCCCGCCCGCACCAGGACGCCGCCCTTGCACCCGGCATTGCGACCCGCGAGCATGTCGCCGAGTTGATCGCCGATGATCCATGATTGTGACACGTCCAGATTCAGAGCGTGCGCCGCCCGCAGCAGCATTCCCGGCCCGGGCTTGCGATCGACATGTTCGATGAGCATCTTGTCCGGCGCCTTGGGCGCTTGCGTGCACCAATAGACGCCGTCGAGCGCGACGCCGGCCGCCGCCAGTTGCCGGTTCATTTCATCGTGGACGGCGTGCAGTTGTTCGAGCGTAATCATGCCGCGGCCGACGGCGGATTGATTACTCACAACAACGCTCGCAAACCTGGCCCGATGCAAGAGCTGAATCGCCTCGGCGGCGCCGGCCAACAGCTTCACGCGCGCGGGATCGCCGAGGTAGGGGACATCTTCAATAAGCGTGCCGTCGCGGTCGAGGAAGACGGCGGGGCGTTTGTCGGCCATGCGTGATGTCTCTGCGACTCGCGGGAATCGCTGCGCCGGGCGGCCGGGGCTGACTAGCATTGTTCCGTAGGATCCGACGGCGGCTCCGGCAGGTGCACGGTGAAATTGCTAGAAGCCGCTTTGATATCGGTCGAACCCGCGTTCGGCGGCGGCGCGATCAGCTCCGTCTTATCGGAATCCGGTTCCGAGGCCAAAGCGCGTTCAATATGCGGCGGCAGAGATACGCCGCCGTCCACTCGTTTCGTGGCATCCACTCCGAACGCAGCGAAGCCGACGATCAAGTAGGCCGCGGCGGCGGCGAAAAAGACTGCGTTCCAGGCGTATTGGTCGGTTTCACCCAGTCCCTTGAAATGCTGCACGATCGCATTCACGGCGACCGGGGAAATAGCGGCGCCGAAGTTACCCCACATATTGCCCCAGCCGAGGACAAAGCCGACGTTGCGGCCACCTACGTCCATGTTGTAAGCCCAGAGCGCCGGCAGACCGAGGTCGCTGAAAAACGCGGACAGGCCCATGAGCCCCATGGCCAGCCAGGGGTCGTCGACAAATGGAATCGCGCAATAGGGCAACATGGCGAGAAAGCGCGTCCCCACGAGTGGCACAGCGCGGCCCCAGCGCTTGCCATAGCGTCGCGTGATGCTATCGGTCAGAAAACCGCCGAGGATGGCCCCCGGCAGGCTGATGGCGATGATGAGCGTGCCCATGGTGCCGCGCACGTCGTCATCGGTGACGCGATAGACTTCCAGGAAGTAGCGGTTCACGTCGTTAATGAGAATCACCCAGGCGAAGTTGATGCCGAATTGCACAAACGAGCAGATCCACAAGCTGCCGTTGGTAAGCGCGCCATACCAAGGCGGCCCGACCGGATCGGTGGGCGCCGGCGGCGCCTCTGCGCCCAGGATCAGGTCGGCTTCCGCTTGATTGCACAGGCGATGCTGCCGCGGCGAATCACGGAAAAACGACCAGAAGAAGCCCGCAATTGCCAGTCCGAGCGCGCCGAACAGGGCAATGACCCAGCGCCAATTGGGCAACAAGGTGAGCAAAACGGCCGTGGTCTTGGGAGTGATAGCGCCGCCGATGCGGCCGCCCATGGAGACCACACCACTGCCGAAGCCGCGATTCTCGGCTGGCATCCAGCGACGCACGATGCCGGCACACGCAGGATAAGCGCCCGCCTCGAACAGACCGCACCCCAGGCGGTAGACGAGCAAATCCCAAAAACCGCGGGCGAACCCAAGCAACATCGTGAAGGTCGACCAGACGAAGATGTACAGCGACAGCATCCGGCGCGGCCCGTAGCGATCGCTGAGCCAACCAAAGGGAATCTGGCCCAAGGCGTAGGTGAAGAAGAAGGCGCCTTTGATGAACGACAATTGCGTTTGTGTCAGACCGACTTCGTCTTTGATCTTCTGGTCCGTAATGCTAAGGCAGTAGCGATCGACATACAACAGAATGGCAACGCAGGTTGCCAGAATGAGAATGCCGTAGCGAACTTTGGTCGGTCGTGAAGATGTTTCGCTGGCCATCGATGGCTCTCGGCGCGGCGGGTGACAGCTGCGGGCGGGAGAAGTTACTCTATCAGTATCGTAACCTTCGCTCCACGAAAAAGCCGACCGCCGCGTTTCAGGGCGCCCCCAGGGGGGGTGAAATGAAACGCGGCGCATTGCTGGGGATACCAGACAGCGAAACCCATTGTCTGGCGATTGGATTGATGCCTCTGCCGCTTACCCCGTTGCGCGCAAAGAGTTATGTCTGCTGCGGAATAGCGCGCGGTCATTCAGTTCTTTTCCAGCATCGCCCGCAACGTGTGCTCGAACTCTTCGACCAACTCCAGATGTTGCTGATGCACATCGTTCACCTCCCAGCGATCGTCCGGCTTGATGTAGAGCTGTGGGCCGCGCGGTGCGTCGCCTTCGGGAACCTGGATCGGCAATAGAAACGCCCAGTCAAGGGTGCGCAAGGCCCATTCAACGCTGTCGCCGACTTGCAAGCGCGAACAAGCATAGGGCCGCACCGAGTCGATTTCGCCAAGCAATAGCGGCAGCAGATTGACGCCAACAGCATCGGCAATCGCATGAGTCGGGATCAAATGGGCAATCGTCGCCACCAGGTCGGGCGGCTGGGTCAACGCGGCGATGCGCAGTCCCTCGTGTTGTTGTTGCGGAAAGCGCATTACCAGCGGCACATGGACGCGCTGTTCGTGCAGCCAGGCGCGGGCGGGGCCGATCTCGCCGTGCTCGCCCAACGGCAAGCCGGCGCCGGCGGTGACGCAGACGACCGTCGCTTCGAGTTCACCGCTGGCGCGCAGAGCATCGAGTATGAAACCGAACTGCGCATCAAACCAGGTCACGGCGGCGGCGTAAGTGTTCTGCAACTCCATTTGCTCTGGGATGGTCAACGACAGGACGACATCGGTCGGCGGATCAAGCCACGGCTCGCCTTCGTTTGCTTCGTCGAAATAGACAGCGCGCAAATCCTCCGGCAACTCCCACGGCGCCGTCAAGTTGGGCCCGGCGATCCACGCGACCGCCGCGGAGTCGCTTTGCCATGCGTCGAGCGCCCGCTGGCCAAATTCCTCCAGCCCCGAAAAGGGGACAGGACCTCTGAATTCTAAAGGTCCTGTCCCCTTTTCGGGGCCGATGCAACCCGGTGCAGCCGGCCCGGGCAGATGGGGACAGTCGTGATAATGCCGATCAAAGACCACGCCCTCGGCGGCGAGACGATCGAGGTTCGGCGTGGCGATCCATTCGTTGCCGTAGCAGCCGAGGTAACCGATGTGCAAGCCGCGCGCTTCGACGACGAGGATTCTCATGGCTACTTCAATTCCTTGACGCGGAGGTTCTTGAACTCGAGCTGCCCGCCTTCGCCCTGCAGGCCGATGTGACCGGGCTGAACGGTCAGGCTGTCGGCGACGGTGATCAGCGCATCGTTCAGCTTGATTTCGGCGTGAACGCCTTGGAGAGTGATGGCATACGACTGCCATTCTCCGGCTGTCTTGCGAACCTTGCGCATCAAGTCGGCGTCGCGCTTCATCTTCACTTTGTTCAGGCCCGTGGCAAAGACGGCGGCGATCGACTCGTTGTCCATCGTTTGCACCTGGTAGTTCTTCGCGGGCCAATTCGAGCCTTCCTTGACGGCCCGGACGAAGATACCGCTGTCGGCCCCCTTGCTGACGAAGCGAAAGTCCAGGCGCAGCTCGAAATCCTGATACTCTTGGTTGGAGCGCAGCCAGCCGGCGCCGCGGTCGAGGAAGATGACGCCGCTCTTGACGGAGAACTTGCCCTTGTTCTCAATGGTCCAGCCGGACAGGTCTTTGCCGTTGAACATGGAAGTGAATCCCGCCTCGACCTTGGCAGCGCCGGCCGCTGCGGCGCCGCCGGCAATGACGAGCAACCCCAGGGCGATGCAACTTCGTTTCATCGTGCCACCTAAAGAAAGATGATCCGCACTTGCTTGCGTTTAGCGTTCGCTCGCTCCCTTGCAAAATCAGCATCTCCAATCACCGGCGTCGAAAAGCCTCCGCACCGCGCCCCAGCCACATCAGCCCCGCTCCGATGGCAGTCCCCGCCGCACCTGCCCCGATCCACCAGGGTTCCACTGTCGCAAGTTGGTCGGTTCCCTCCTGGATCAGCAACGAGAGAAATCCGTTGTAAAAGGCGTGCAGCAACATCCCCGGCAACACACTGCCGCTCGACTCACGGACCATGCCGAGCACCAATCCCATCACAGCGCTTGGAAGCACGCGCACAAGTCCAAATTCCGGCAGCATGACATAGTGCAGCACGCCAAAGAGCAAAGCAGTGACCAGAATCGTGGCGGCGGCGCCGGCGCGTTGCCTCAGCGCGCTGTAAAGGTAACCGCGAAAGAACCACTCCTCCAAAACGCCCGTAATCACCATGATGGTGATTTTCACGGCCGGTCCCAAGCGCCGCAGCGACTCGACCGTTTGTTCATAGAGCGTTTTTTGCCAATCCGCGAGATTGATATTCAACCACTCCATGCCCACGAAAATCAAGGGCCAGAGAGATGCGCCCAGAACAATGGCCCCGACACAGGTCGGCCAGCGCGCTCGTGCAACGCCAAACGCCGATGCGATCGTCAATCGACCGCGCCATGCGAATAACGCGGGCAACGCACCGAACATCAACACGGTGCGTATGGGACCGATGACGACTCCGGCCCGTTCGTCGAGCAAGCCGCTTTGCACGAAAAGCAACGCCAGGCCGCGCAGCACGAAGTTGACGGGGATCATCAGCGCCAGGCACCACAGCGCCGCACTGACGCTGGCAAAAGCATGCGGCGCCGCGGGCCGGCGGAACAGGTCGCCCCAACTGCTGTGCTCGTTGTAGAGCACGCTTTCCGCGCCGAAGATGCGCGCCGCCAACGTGATGGCCGCCAGCGCATACGCCAAGGTCGTGCCAATCACGATCAGCGCCGGTCCCAGCTCGGCCTGTTGATTGAACAAGTCGCGGCCCAAGAGGACGATGTTGAGCAGCGGCGTCACGGCCAAGAAGTCGGTCAGCTTCAGTCCGGGCATCATCCCCATGACGCCCGGCGCCAGCGACACCAGCATCAATGGGATCAAGTATGCCTGGGCCTCCTTGAAGCTCCGCGCGAAACTGGTGATGCACAAGAGCACCGCCGAAAAGAACGCTGCGAACAACAGCAGCAGGCCGAAAATCTGCACGATCGTCCCCAGCGACAACCCCTGGCTGCCGAACAAGAGCGGGCCCAGGCCGCTCAGCACCAGGGTCAGCGTCATGGCAATGAGATTGACCAGTGCGGTCAGGACCGCCACCGCCACCACCGAGACATATTTCGCGAACAGCAGACCCAAGCGCGGCACCGGAGCGGCGACGAGGATCTCCAGGGTGCCGCGCTCGCGCTCGCCCGCGGTCAAGTCGATGGCCGGATAGACGGCGCCGGTGATCGTCATGAGAATGAGAATGAGCGGCACAAGCGAGGCCAGCGAGATAATCGAGCCAGCGGCGGCTTCTTCCGTGGGCATCTTCAGCAATCGCACGACTTGGGAGGGGACGCGCACGTCGGACCTGTTGAGGCGGCGCAGCAAGTCGAACTCGTTCGCCGCGGCCAGGCGCTGTTCGATATAGTTCAGAGTTTCCTGTCCGCCCGGCGAACTCGGCACGAACACGATTTCGAATTCCAGCAGTTGATCGCGATCGCCGGCCAACGGCGCCGGCGGCGGCACGGTCACATAGACCGGCGGATGGGCGTTGCGCACGATCGCGTCAATTCTCCCCGCGTGCAGCTCCGGCGCCAGCTCCTCGTACGTGCCCAGTTGTGTGAGCACCTCGGGCTGCACCGCGTCGGCTTCCTGAGCTTTCTTGTGCAAAGGCGCCTGCCGCGCTAGCAGGACGCGATCCCCCAAGACGATGCGGTCGGCGAAGCGTTGCAGATCCTCGGCGGCAACGAACCCAAGCCGATAGGCAATCCCCTGCCCCGGCACCAAACGGCTCGCCAGGAAGAACTGTTGAAACGCGACGCTGAGCAGCGGATACAGCAAGACCGGCATCAGCACCAAAGTGACAATCGTCCGCCGATCGCGCAGGATTTCGCTCAGCTCCTTGCGGATCAAGCGGCCCAAGCGTGACAGGTTGTATTGCATCATCGTGTCTAATCAACGACCGCCGCTGGCGGCTTAGTCTGGATTGCGCACAACTCCGGAGGGCGGGTTTTCCAACCCGCCCATCCTCGCGAAATTCGTTAATCTGGGCGGGTTGAAAAACCCGCCCTCCGGCCGTGCGCAATCCAGGTTAGCGGTGCGTAAAACCGCAAGCGACCGATTCACTTGTTGAGCGCCGGCCCCACTTCTGACAGTTTCAAGAACATTTCCATCAAGCTCACGCAGCCGGTGCGCTCGCGCAATTCCGCCAGCGTGCCTTCGCTGACCAGCCGGCCGCGATGCAGCAGGCCGAAGCGCGTGCAGTGCCGCTCGGCGTCGTCGAGGTGGTGCGTCGTCAGAATCACAGCCTTGCCTTCGTCACGTAGATGATCGATGTATTCGGTGACGACCTGGCTGGCGAGCACGTCCAGGCCCAGGGTCGGCTCATCGAGCAGCATTACCGGCGGACGATGGATCAGCGCCCGCGCCAGATTGACGCGCTGCCGCTGCCCAGTGCTCAAGGTGGCGCAGCGCTGCTGGCGAAATTCGTCCAGCCCCAGCAACCGGCTCAAACGCGATAGCTCCGTCTTGGCCTCGGTCCGCGGCACCGCGTACAGATCGGCGAAGAAGAGCAGCATTTCTTCGACCGACAATCCTTGATAAAGGCCCGCGCTGGCCGACACCAGGCCGACGCGCCGTTTGACCTCGTCGGGTGATTGGCTCGATCCGAAACCCGCGATCGACGCCTGGCCGCTCGTCGGTTGGAGCAAGCCGAGGATCATGCGCAGCGTCGTCGTCTTGCCGGCGCCGTTGGGACCGAGCAAGCCGTAGATTTCGCCCGGCTCAACCGTGAACGACAACTCATTCACGGCAGTCAGGTGCTTGCCGCCGGGCAGCGAAAAAGTCTTCGTGAGCCGTTCAACGCGGATCATGCATTCTCGTCAAGAAAGGGCAGCGCGGAATGGTGGCATTAGAGCGGAAAAGACGTGGGTTGGCAATGACGTGCATGCAAGAAGCGCGAAACCGCGAAGCGAGTTACTTTCGCCTCTATCTGGTGACTGGCATGAGAAGGGCTCGCTTGGCGGCTTCGCGTTGCGTTTCTTAGAAGATTACCTGCAGCCGCGTCAAGATGGCGTCCTGGCTGTTCATGAGCACCTTCGATCCGCCGCTCGCGCCGAGGTTGATGCGCTGGCCGAACCACGAACGCTCCCAGTTGAACTGTACGCGCACCCAGTCATTCAGATACCAGTTGAAGCCCAGCGTCATCTCGGTGGCGCGCGCGCTGAAGTTGTCGGGGTTGGCGAGTTGTGTCTTGTCGGCATCGAAGATGCGGTCGTCCACGCGCAAATGCGAAACGCGGCCGACCAGTTCCCAGGCGCCCGGAGTCAGCAGCGGATGCGCCGGATGAAACGGCCGCAGCGGGCGAACCGCCTGGCTGTACGTGGTTCGCTCTTCGCCGGTCAGCAGAAACGTTGCGAGGAAGTAGGTGCCTTCCATCGGCACTTGCACGATATCGGTCGAGGCCAGCGAGGGCCGCATCTCCTGGTCCAAGCGCAGGAATTGTGCGGCACAACCGAAACTGCGGAAGAAATACGACACCTCCGGCGTCCAACGCGTACGCGTGCCATAGGTGACGACTAGGGCGTTGAATTGCAGCCAGGGTACGTTGCCCGGCGTGCGGAACGGCGACGGCACGGTCGTTTCCTTCTCACGGCCAAAGGTGCCGGAGATGCCGATCTGCAACCCGTGCAACGTCTCCGGAAACGCATCGCTGTTGAAGGGGCGTGCAACGATTCGGCCAGCGCCGTCGAAGCCGTTGTTGGTGTCGGTGTCGCCGTTGGTGCCGCCGTTAAAGATGCCCACTGCGTAGTCGAACGCATCGTCAAAGAGCTTTTTGCCATGGATCATCACGCCGACATCGCGGGCCGGCACAATTTGGTCGATGAGCGACCGTTCCAGAGTCGGCACAAAGCGGTCTTGGATCAGCTCTTCGTAGCTGACCGGCTCCTTGAACTTGCCTGCCTGGATTTGGAACCAATCGACGTAATGAATGTTGAGGTACGAATCCTGAATGCGCGACTGCCCCTGGCCGAAATCGGGGAGCAAGCGGAACTCGAAGTAGTCGAACACGGTCGCTTCAATGCCGAGGCGAGCGCGGCGGACCAGAAAGGTGTCGATGTCCTTCTGGTCATTGTGATCGCCGTAAGCGCGCAGGTCGGATTGGATTTGGCCGGTGATGCGTAATTGATACGCTTTGTCGGGGGACTGGAGGAAGAAGCCGTTGCTCCAGCCGGCGCTGGGAACTGCTTTCGTGGATGGATCGGTCGGCGCCGCAGACGGCGTGGGTGTCGCGGCGGCGTCGGTTGCGGGGGGCGGCTGGGTCGGTGATTGAGCAAGGAGACGGGACACCGGCGCGAAACCGAGAAGGCACGCAAAAGCAACAAAGTAGGAGGGCTTCATGTTGGATTACAAGTCGCCGGGAGAGGGTTCTCGAACCGTTATCGGCAGAATCATCGGCAAAGTTGAGTTAATCCGCAGGATTTCGCCAGCTTCGCATTCGTCTGTCGACGAGCCGGTTACACAATTCAGCACCGCGAAACCGCGAAGCGAGCCTTTTTCACCCCTGTCTGTTGACGTGCATGAGGGGGGCTCGCTTGGCGGTTTCGCGCTTCTCTGTGCCACTTTTTCCTTTTGCATCGCCCCGCAACTGGGTAATGTAACACCACACATTCGCTCACGCGGATCATCTTTGTCGAAGGGGATTGCCATGAGACAGCATCGTTGGTGGATCGCGCTGACGGCCGGCATCGCCGCGCTGTTGGTGCAGACGGAAGTGTTCCAAGCGCAATCGCTGGACCCGGTCGAAGTCGAAGGTCAGCCGCTCGCCAGCAATGTGACGCGGCTGCTGGAGACGCTGGCGTTCGTCGGCCAGCCGTTGCCGGCGGAAAAGACGCAGGCGATTCTCGCGGCGGCCAAGGAGCAGGACGCGGCCAAGCTGCAGAAACTGCTCGATCCGCACGTCTTGTTCCTGGTGCACATCAATCCCGAGGCACGCGTCAAGGTGAAACGCGGCCCAGCGGCAGCGACGTTGCAACAGGGCGGCTACATTCCCGTGATCATCAAAGTCACCAACGACAGCACGGCTACCAAAAAGCTGCGCATGACCAGCCCCCAGGCGGCGCCGATCTACGGCGGCGGCGGGGCCGAGCGCCTCGTCGGCAAGATCAAGGAACAGATCACCGAGGCCGACATCAAGGCCCGCTTTCTCGACATCGAAATGTATCAAAAGGCGCCGCTTGCGGAAAACTTGAGCGGCCTCAAAGCGGAATATACTCTCGCACTCATCCACAGCAACCAGGCCGGCAAGCGCGAAGCAACTTTCGCCTTCGACATCGGCCAGGGCACGCAGGATCTGGGCTTCCGCGCCGAGGTGCCGGTGTTGTTCGATGTTCGCCCCGCAATCGCGGTGAAGATGATCGTCAAGGACTTCGACGGCAAACCGACGACGGGCCGGTTCACCTTTCGCGACAAATCCGGCCACGTCTACCCGCCGATCGCGAAACGTCTCGCGCCGGACTTCTTCTTCCAAGAGCAGGTCTACCGTCATTCGGGCGGCGTCGTGCTGCTGCCGCCGGGCGAGTTGACCATGACTTACGGCCGCGGACCGGAGTACAAGCAGCTTCAGCGCAAAATCAGTGTGCCCGCCAAGGGCGAAGCGACGATTGAGGTGACTGTTGAGCGCTGGGTCAACCCAATGGACTACGGGCTCTACAGCGGCGACCACCACATCCACGCCGCCGGCTGTGCCCATTACACGAATCCGACGGAAGGCGTCTTCGCCGACGACATGTTCCTGCACGTCAAAGGCGAAGCGCTCAACGTCGGCTGCAACCTCACGTGGGGCCCCTGCTACGACTTCCAGCGGCAATTCTTCACGCCGGAAGCCCACAAGATCAGCGAGCCGCTGACCGTATTGAAGTATGACATCGAAGTGAGCGGCTTCGGCTCGCAAGCGCTCGGCCATGTATGCTTGTTGAACCTGCGCGATCAAACCTATCCTGGGTCGGACGGCACCAAGGACAAAGGCTGGCCGACCTGGACGACGCCGCTGATGCGCTGGGCCAAGGCGCAGGGCGCGTATACGGGCTACGCGCATTCGGCGAGCGGGCTGGAAATCAACCCCAAAGCGGCCGCCCGCCGGCTGATCGTCGCGTTGGACGCGAACGGCGACGGCTTGCTTTCCATGGACGAAGCGGCCAAGGGCCTGCTTCCCTTCGAATTCAAAGCCATGGATACCAATGGCGACGGCATGCTTTCGATGGATGAGTTGGTCGGCGCCCACGCCCAGGTCGCGCAGACAGTGCGCGACCTCGCCAACCCCAAGACACCTGCGGATTTTCAAGCTGCGCTCACGCGCGTCAATCGTGTATTGCCGAACTTGGTGATCCCGGAGATGAACGGCATCGGCGCCCAGGAGATTTGCGTCACCAGCGCTCAGGGGTTGTGCGACTTCATCAGCGCCATGGACACCGCCCGTGTGCCGGAATGGAACTGCTGGTATCACATCATGAATTGCGGCTTCCCGCTCAAGGCCAGTGGCGAAACCGATTTCCCGTGCATCAGCGGCAGCCGCGTCGGCGAGGGCCGTGTTTACGTCCAGATGGGCAAGATTGATCGCATCGATTTCCCGGTCTGGGCGAAAGGCCTGGCCGAGGGACGATCCTACGTCTCCGACGGCTACGCACACGCCTTGCAATTCACCGTGGACGGCAAGATGACCGGCGACAAGCTGAACCGCGCCAAGGCGGGGATGGTGGACGTGAAAGCGAAGGTGGCGTTCGCGTCGAGCATCCCGTTGGGGACCGCCAAGGGCGGAATGGTGCCGCCCGGAAAAACACGTCTCGTTGAATTGATCGTCAACGGTCGGGTTGCGGCGTCGAAAGAAGTGCCGGCCGACGACCGCGAACACGATTTGTCCTTCAACATCCCGATCGAGCGCAGCAGTTGGGTGGCGCTGCGGCAGTTTCCGCAGATGCACACAAACCCGGTCAACGTTCTCATTGATGGTGCGCCGATCCGGGCGTCGCGCAAGAGCGCCCTGTGGTGCATCGGCACGATCGAGCAGCTTTGGCGCGAGCGCGGCGACCCGAGCAGGATACCGCTGACGCCTGTCGATGCCCGGCTCGCCCCGAAGGGACCGGACCAAAAAACGCCGCGCAGACCGGCAATCGACGCGCCCGAGTTGGAGGAGGCGCAGCGCACGTTCCGCATGGCCATCGAGCGCTATCGCAAATTGGCGGTGGAATGTCCGGAGGGGAGTTAAGATCGCGCCGCTTGCGGCTTAGCGGATCCGCCAAGCCGCAAGCGGCGGGTGGTGCATCAATCCATCAAAAGCCGCTCTTCCTTCGGGTACGGCGTGAACATGCGGCACAGATCGTTGGCGACGGCGCTCAGGAACATACTGCGGAACTGCGTCGGACTCATTTCGTTGGCGTCACGCGGACCGTTCGTGGGGAACGGGCGGCGATACGGCTCGGTGAAGATGGTGCCTTCGCCGACCGGCTTGTTCACATCCACGACCTGGATGTTGAGTTCGATGTTGCCGCGGAACAACCCGTGGGAGCTGCCCTTCTCATAGATCGCCAGATCGTTGATTTCCAAGGTGATGACGTAATCGGCCTGGAAGTGCTTGCCGATGTCGTGAAGCGACCGAGTGGCGAAGTCGGACTGCCGCTTGTAATCACGCACTTTGGCGGGCGGCACGACTTTGACCTTTTCCTTGTTCTCCTGGCAGCGCTTGCGAAGCTGCTGGGCGAAGCTTTCGGCCAATTCGTCGTCGGCGCGGATCGCTTCGGGCCGGGTCTCCAACATCGCGAAATTGGTGACGATGCAGACCGTGACTTCCTTGCCGGTCGCCAGCTTGCATTTGGCCGGAATGCGATCGTCGGAGAAGGGCGAGAGGAAATAGATCAGTGAAGCCGGCCCACAACCGACCGACACCCACAACGTGCCGAGCAGCAAGGCCGCCCATTTCCAGGTCAAGAGCCGCGATTGCGATGAGCCGGCCATGTTATCTCCTCCGTGAAACCCCAAGCCACGGGATGAGCGCAGCGATTCCCGCGGGTCATTCCCTATTCCACCACATCAACAGCAGCACGATGCCCCAGCGACCGAACATCGTGACCAAAAACAAAACCGTCAGACGAATGAGAATCGGCTCGATTCTGCGAAACCACAGCCAACGAGCGCGCCAGGCGCTGACCAGGCACCACGGCAGCATCACCAGGCCGACCAGCGCCAGGCCGGCGCCGACGGCGTTGGCCTTCAGCGCCTGCCAGACGTCGCCGCGGACCAAGAGGGCAAAACTGCTGGTCATGCCGCACGAGGGGCACGGCAGCCCGGTGTAGAATTTGAAGGTGCACGGCGGCAACCCCAGCTGCCGATGCGTCTCTTCCAGCCACACCTTTTTGCCCTGATACGGATCGAGCTGGCACGCCACGACGAACACGCCCGCCCAGCTCAGCGCCATGGCTACCAGGCCCAGGCGCACCCACAGGCCGAGCGGTCGGCGTCGGCGCACGCGCGGTGGTTCTTCGTAGCTCATCTCAGGGGGCGGAACGATAGCGTCCGGCGGTTGATCGTGCAAGGGGAATCTCGTCAAACGGAAGCCCACGGACGGCAGCCCGTGAGTGACGGTTTACCACGCTTCTGTCAATCAGGGTAATTCCGCGAACCGGGGCGGACAAGAGCAACCGCGCCCTCTCGCCGTCAACCCTCTTGCCATTACAATGAGCTTCATTCGGCGTTTGCGGCTTAGCGCGACTTTCATCCCATGCGATATCGTCGTCGCTAAGCCGCAAGCGGCGTTCAAGTGAGGCATTCATGGCAACCGCAACCGCATCCGCGACTCTGAAGAAGATGTACATCGACGGCCAATGGTGCGCCGCGCAGGATGGCCGCACCATCGGCGTCATCAATCCGGCCACCGAAGAAGTCATCGTCGAAATGGCGTTCGGCAATCGGACCGACACCAAGCGGGCATTGGCGGCGGCGGCCAAGGCATTTCCCGGCTGGATGAAGCAGACGGCCTACGAACGCGCGAAAATCCTCAAGAAAACCGCCGACCTGATGCGCGAACGCGCCGACGCCATCGCCCGCACCCTGACCATGGAACAAGGTAAGCCGCTTGCCGAGGCGAAGGCGGAAATCCTGCATTCGGCCGACACTTTCGAGTGGTTCGCCGAGGAAGGTAAACGTGCGTACGGCCAAGTGATCCCGAATTCGCAGCCCGGCAAGCGGCACCTGACCATCAAGCACCCGGTCGGCGTCGTCGGCGCCATCAGTCCATGGAACTTTCCGATCACGCTGCAATCGCGCAAGATCGCCCCGAGTCTCGCCGCCGGCTGCACAATTGTCTGCAAGCCTGCCAGTCAGACGCCGCTGAGTCTCGTGCAGGTCTTCGAATGTTTGATCGAAGCGGGTCTGCCGGCCGGTGTCGCCAACCTGGTCATGGGCCCGGCGCAAGACATCGCCGACGAATTCCTCGAAAATCCGGTGTGCCGCAAGATCAGCTTCACCGGCTCGACCGAAGTCGGCAAGCAACTGATGCGCGGCGCCGCGGAAGGCCTCAAACGCCTGAGCCTGGAATTGGGTGGCCACGCGCCCTTCATCGTATTTCCCGATGCCGATCCGGAAATCGGGGCCAAGATCGCGGTCACCGGCAAGTTCCGCAACAACGGCCAGGTGTGCATCGCCCCGAGCCGGTTCTATGTGCATAAGGACGTACAGAAGAAGTTCACCGACGCTGCCGTTGAATTCGCCAAAGCGCTCAGGCTCGGCAATGGTCTGGATGCGGGCGTCGAGATCGGCCCGATGTTCGAAAAACGAGCCATGGACCAAACGCTCAAACTCGTTGACGACGCCAAGCACCGCGGCGCCAATCTGCTCACGGGCGGCAAGCGGGCCGACAAATTCGAGAAGGGCTATTTCTTCGAACCAACGGTGCTCAACAACATCTCCGGCGAGATGAAACTGATGACCGAAGAGCCGTTTGCTCCGGTGATGCCGATCTTGGATTTCAGCAAGCTCGACGACGTCATCGCCGCCGCCAACAACACGCGCTACGGCCTGGCGGCATACGTGTTCACCAACGATCTGACCATCGCCTGGAAGATGGCCGAGGGCATCGAGGCCGGCATCATCGGCATCAACGACCCGGTGCCGGCGACGCCGCAATGCCCATTCGGCGGCATGAAGGAAAGCGGCCTGGGGCGCGAGTTGGGGCATGAGGGGTTGGAGTCGTATTTGGAAACAAAGTATGTGTCAATGAAGTTGCGGGATTGACGTAACCGCACTTGGACACCATTGGCAATTCGTTTAAGCTGAAAAGCGGTTCGTTTCCTTGGCGAGACCGAAAAATGAAAACCGCAACTGCTTCTGTGCCGGTGTCACGCGACGAGATTAGGCGCCGCGTCGCCGAGTATCGTCGCGTCGGATTTGAGCGTCGATTGCCTGCCATCATGGTATACCCGCCGGAACTTCAGCCCTGTCCATGGGGAGATTGCGACACGACGATTGCCGGCATTGATTTCCAACTTGATCGTATGGGTGACGCAGAGCACCGAGAGAAGTGGCTTGGCGCGTGGTGGCAGGGAAACGGGTTAGTGGGGCGCTGTCCTGGCTGCAAACGCCATGTCCTGTTCGGCTACGAGATCAAGCGTGCCGTTGTCGACCCAAACACCAATGCGGATGCGTTGCTTCCGGAGAATTGGCAAGAGACCGCGATCCTTGCCCCAAAAACCGAGGTGCATGCTTGCCGTGATTGATTGTCGTCGTCACCGCTCCTCTCGGTGTGATCATGCCGCACGTTCGTTTCGCCAACCTTCTGTGCCCTTGGCTCGGGTGCGCTTTCCAGATTTGGTTCATCGATTTTCGGCTGGAATTGGCCGACCGAGCTCAATATCACCAAGGTATAACCGCTTGGGAAAGCGGCACGGGCCTGATCGGCAAGTGCCCGGGATGCGGGCGAGCCGTCCGGTTCAGCATGAATGGGAAGGAATGTGCAGACGAGCCGAACGAATCGGCCACCGCAGTGCGCTTGCCGGACGACTGGTTCTATCGTTGTGTGTTGTTGGATCAGCATGGCAACGTCATCAGCTTTTGACTCAAGAAATCCGGGATCTCCATGAAAGACATCGACTACGCCGCCCCGAAAACCATTGCCGAAGCCGTTGTCCTCTTGAGCAAGCACGGCGATCGCGCCAAGATTCTGGCCGGCGGCACCGACGTTATCGTGCAGTTGCGTGAACATCGCCGCGATGCCGACGTGCTCGTGGACATCAAGCGCATCCCGGAGGTCAACGAGCTGACCTGTGACGCCAAAAAAGGCTTGGTCGTAGGCGCCGCGGTGCCGTGTTATCGCATTTACGAGCACAAGGAGATAGCCAAGCTCTATCCGGGATTGATCGACGCGGCATCGTTGATCGGCGGCATTCAAATTCAGAGTCGTGCGAGCCTGGGCGGGAACCTGTGCAACGCCTCGCCGGCCGCCGATTCGATCCCGCCGATGATTGCGGCGGAAGGGGTCTGCGTGATCGTGGGGCCGTCGGGGACGCGCGAATTGCCGGTCGAAAAGTTCTGCACGGCGCCGGGCAAGACCGCTCTGGCCAAGGGCGAGTTCCTGGTCAGCATCAAGTTTCCGCCGCCCAAGCCGAACTCGGGCGCCGCGTATCTTCGCTTTATACCACGCAACGAGATGGACATCGCGGTGGCCGGGGCAGGCGTGTCGGTTGTGCTGGACGCGACGAAGACCAAATGCACGTCGGCGCGGATCGCCTTGGCAGCGGTCGCGCCGACGCCGCTCTTTGTTCCCGATGCCGGCGCAGCGCTGGTCGATGGAACTTTGAATGACGCTTTGATCGCCAAAGCCGCCGCCGCCGCCCAGGCCGCCGCCAAGCCAATCAGCGACATGCGCGGCGATGCCGATTATCGCCGGCACCTGGTGGGCGTTCTGGTAAGACGAGCGCTGCAGGTTGCCCTGGATCGTGCGCGGTCCTAATTGACGTCGGCCCTTGGCCTGTGGAGAAGCCGCAGCATAACGACGAGAGGCAATGCCATGAACGCTGAAACAATTCGGGATGCGGTCCGAAGTTCGCCATTTCGGGCGTTTACGTTGCGCATGAACGGCGGACGTGAGTTTTTCGTTCAGCATCCCGAATTGATCGCTGTTGGGTTGACGCACATCTACCTCATTGACGATAAGACGCAGCGCGGAATCTTCTTGGAGCCGTTCCTGATTGCCTCGATGCAAATCGATGAGGACCAAGCGAAAAAGCGGCGCAGCAAGTAGCCGACTGGACCTTGCACAAGGGAGCAACACCACCGTGACCAAGAAACTCCACATCACCTGCACCCTCAACGGCAAAGAAACTGAGTTTCTCTGCGAGCCGCGCCAAAGCCTGCTCGAGGCGCTCCGCGACGAGCTGCGCCTCACGGGCGCCAAGGAAGGTTGCAACAACGGCAACTGCGGCGCTTGCAACGTGCTGCTCGACGGCCGGCTCGTCAATTCCTGCCTGGTGATGGCGGCCGAAGTCGAAGGCAAAAACGTCGGCACCATCGAAGGCTTGGCGACGAAGGACGGCCTGCATCCAATTCAGCAATGCTTCCTCGAAGGCGCCGCCCTGCAATGCGGCATCTGCACCCCCGGCTTCATCGTCGCCGCCAAGGCACTGCTCGATCGGAATCCCAAACCGACCGAGCACCAAGCCCGGTACTTCCTCGCGGGCAATTTGTGCCGCTGCACGGGGTATGATAAGATCATTCGCGCGGTGCTGGAAGCCGCGGAATGCGGGGCAAAGAAATGAGCGGGACATGACCAGCAAAACCAGGATTGGCCCGCAACATCACGGGCGCAAAATGTCGCTACGAGCTTTCGAGTTCGCCCAGGTTGAGGAATGCCACCTGTTCGAATTGGCTCGCGGATACATCGTTGCCTTGGAGTTGCCGATTTTCGACCATTCGATGCAAATCAGCGTCATTCGGCAATATCTTTCGGTGTACAAGCCGACTAACACCGGCAGGATTCACGTGGTGGCTGGCTGCATGGATTGCAAACTGCTGATCCCTGAATGGGAGAGCGAACGGCATCCCGATATTTCCGTCTATCTCGCGCCGCCGACGGGAAAGAAAGATCGCACGCTGTGGCGTCGGTGGTTTCCTGAGTTTGTCATCGAGGTGGTGTCCGACGGTTCCAGAGATCGCGATTACACGCAAAAGCGCGAGGAGTTCTGGACTCTTGGCGTCAAGGAATACTGGATCGTGGACGCCAAGCTCCAGCAAGTTCTGATCTTGCGTCGTGGCAAATCCGATTGGATTGAAAAGACGCTCGGCCCCGACGACGCGTGCGAAACCAAACTGTTGCCGGGCTTTACGCTGCCGTGCGGCGCGGTTTTCGCGGCGGCACAGGAACATGTGGATGAGTGATCTCAAATCGCGAAATCGCTGCCCACATCGCGAATCGAACCGCACTCCATCAGATAGCGGATAATTCGGCCGGCGGCTTCTTCCGGTGATGCCCGCGTGGTGTCGATGGCCACCTCGGCATTCTCCGGCGGCTCATAGTCGGAATCGATGCCCGTGAAATGCTTGATCTCGCCTTTGCGAGCCTTCTTGTAAAGCCCCTTGGGATCGCGCGCCTCCGCCACCGCCAGCGGCGTATTGACGAAGACTTCGACAAATTCTCCTTGCTCAACGAGCCCGCGCGCCATCCGGCGCTCGCTGCGGAACGGCGAGATGAAAGAGACCAGCACAATCAGCCCCGCCTCGACCATCAGCTTCGCGACCTCGGCAACGCGGCGAATGTTCTCCACACGATCCGCATCCGTGAAGCCCAGATCACGATTCAGGCCGTGGCGCACGTTGTCGCCGTCCAGCAGGAACGTGTGATGACCCAGCGAATAGAGACGCTTTTCCACCAAGTTGGCGATGGTTGACTTGCCGGCGCCGGACAAGCCCGTGAACCACAGGATGCACGCTTTTTGATTCTTGATCGCGGCATGGGCCTGCTTGTTGACTTCGATCGCCTGCCAGTGAATGTTCTCGGCACGGCGCAGTGCGAAATGGATCAGGCCGGCCCCGACCGTGCCATTGGTCAGGCGATCAATCAGGATGAAGCCGCCGGTGTCGCGGTTCTCGGCATAGGGATCAAAGGCGATCGGCTGGTCGAGACTCAAATGACAGACGCCGATTTCGTTGAGCTCCAGCGTTTTGGCGGCGAGCTTTTCCAGGGTGTTGACGTTGATCTTGTGCCTGAGGTCGGTGACCGTTCCCAGAGCGAGCTTCGTGCCCACCTTGACCCAATACTGCCGCCCGGGCAGCATCGGCTCTTCGGCCATCCAGATGATCGTCACCTTGAATTGATCGGCCACGGCCGGCGGCGAATCGACGCGCGCCAGCACATCGCCACGGCTGACATCGATCTCATTCTCCAGCACGATGGTGACGGCTTGCTCCGCGACGGCCTCCTCCAGATCGCCGACCTGCGTCACGATCCGCACCACCCGGCTTTCCTTGCCCGAGGGGAGCACGCGTAAGCGATCCCCGGGGCGGACGGCGCCGCTGGCAATGGTGCCGGCAAAGCCGCGGAAATCTTGATTCGGCCGATTGACCCATTGAACCGGCAGACGAAACGGCGCCGATTGGCTGTGATCATCGATCTGTACGGTCTCCAGATGGCCCATGAGCGTCGGGCCGGTGTACCAAGGCGTATGCGTCGAGCGCTCCGTGATGTTGTCGCCGTGCAATGCCGACATGGGAATGGCGACGATCGACGTCAGACCAATCTGCTCTGCGAATTCGCGGTATTCTTGGAGGATGGTCTCGAAAATGTCCTTGGCGAAACCGACCATGTCCATTTTGTTGATGGCCAGGACAATGTGCCGAATGCCGATGAGCGAGACGAGGTAGCTGTGCCGGCGCGTCTGGGTCAGGACGCCTTTGGTCGCGTCGATCAGGATGACGGCGAGCGACGCGGTCGAAGCGCCGGTCACCATGTTGCGTGTATATTGCTCGTGGCCCGGCGTGTCGGCGACGATGAACTTGCGCTTGTCCGTCGAGAAAAAGCGGTAGGCGACGTCGATCGTGATCCCCTGCTCGCGCTCCGCGGCCAGTCCGTCGACCAACAAGGCCAGATCGAGCTTGCCCCCTTGCGTCCCCATTTTTTTCGAATCGGATTCGAGCGCCGCCAACTGATCTTCGAAGATCATTTTCGAATCGTAGAGCAGCCGGCCGATCAGGGTGCTCTTGCCGTCATCGACACTGCCGCACGTGATGAAGCGCAAGAGGGACTTGTGCTCGTGCGACTTGAGATACTGGTTGATGTCGGTGGCAATGAGGTCGGAAATATGTGCCATTGCAAACCTAATTTGGAACACTAATCGACACTAATCTGCGCTAATCCTGAACCGTGTTTGGTTGACATTAGTGGTGATTAGTGAAGATTAGTGTTCCGACCTTTAGAAATACCCTTCCTGCTTTTTCTTCTCCATCGACGCTGCCGAATCGTGGTCGATCACGCGGCCTTGCCGTTCGGACGTCTTGGTCAGCAGCATTTCCTGAATGATTGCGGGCAGCGTGTCGGCCTCGCTTTCGATGGCGCCGGTGAGCGGATAGCAACCGAGCGTGCGAAACCGCACTTTTTTCATCATCGTCTTCTCGCCCGGAAGGAGCGGCATGCGGTCGTCGTCGACCATGATCAGCGTGCCTTCGCGCTCGACCACCGGCCGTTCCTTGGCAAAGTAAAGCGGGACGATCGGGATGTTCTGCAGATGGATGTACTGCCAGGTATCGAGTTCGGTCCAGTTCGACAGCGGAAAGACGCGAATGCACTCGCCCTTGCGCTTGCGGGTGTTGTACAGGCGCCACAGTTCGGGCCGCTGTTGTTTCGGGTCCCAGCGATGCTGTTCGGTGCGAAACGAGAAGATGCGTTCCTTGGCCCGGCTCTTCTCCTCATCGCGCCGGGCGCCGCCGAAAGCCGCATCGAAGCGATACTTGTCGAGCGCCTGCCGCAGCGCCTGCGTTTTCATGACGTCGGTATGCACCGCCGACCCATGCGTGAACGGGTTGATGCCGGCGGCGAGTCCCTCGGGATTGATGTACGTGATCAGTTCCAAACCAAGCGCCGTCGCCATTTTTTCGCGGAGGGCGTACATGTCCCGGAATTTCCAGGTCGTATCGACATGCATCAGCGGAAAGGGCGGTTTCGCCGGGAAGAACGCCTTCATGGCCAGATGCAGCATCACGGCGCTGTCCTTGCCGATCGAATAGAGCATGACCGGACGTTCGCACTCGGCGACAACTTCGCGCAGGATGTGGATGCTCTCGGCCTCGAGCCGTTCAAGATGCGTCAATGTCCTCATAGCGCGGCGTTCTCTGGCCTGGCTCGGCGTCAGGTGTCGCCGAAAAGGGGACAGGACCTTTTGCATTCAGAGGTCCTGTCCCCTTTTCGGGGGCTGCGTTCCTCTGTGATTTTCTTAGACAGAATTCGCGGGGAAGGCCAGACGTGATTGCAAGCGGTAGACCCGTGTTGCATCTCCCATTCGTTAGGGTAGATTGAAGGGAGCCCCCGAAAAGGGGACAGGACCTTTTGCATTCAGAGGTCCTGTCCCCTTTTCGGGGGCCCGGGGTCAATGCCATGCCAGCCTTCTTTGAAGCGCACAGCGGCGAATTGACGATTGTCGTCCTCATCCTGATGGTTCTGGCCACACTGATGGTGTTAGTGCCGCAGCTATTGCGCGCCCATCTCCGCAAGGTCGAGATGCGGCATCAGGAGCACATGAAAGCGCTGGAACAAGGTCAATCGCTGCCGGTGGACGATGATCGCAGCCGCATGGCCGCACGCATGGCCTTGCTCGTGCCGATGGTCGTGATGATCGCCGCGGGCACGGTGACGAGTTTTATCGTCGTCAAAGGCTCGGACCAGGTTTTCACCGTGTCGCTGGCGATCTGGGTCGTGGCCGGCGTGGTCAGCCTGGCGGCCATCACCGGCGGCTTGGCACTCCTGGGCCGCCTGGCAAACCTGGAGAGCGAGGCGGAGGAAGAAGAGATTGCCGAGGATTCTTTTCCGCGGTAATTCAAACCACAGTAGTGCTCTGTCACGCATGAATTGATGAGTCGCCAGAAGTAAGAGCCGCGCACGAAGTAAGCGGCCCACTCGCAGCCGCTTACTTCGTGCGCGGCTCTTGGGGTTCATCCTTTGAC
>Ga0080064_1002112_pt1 | contig 35578 bp, 35 predicted proteins | sample Subgrocontami54m_FD_69260 | JGI IMG/M metagenome (GOLD analysis project Ga0080064, IMG submission 69260) | Subsurface groundwater microbial communities from S. Glens Falls, New York, USA - GMW46 contaminated, 5.4 m (SPADES assembly) (version 2) ...
TGCCACCGGAGGGGCTCCCCCCGCTTCGCGAATTCTCGGATCTTTGCCTCTTCGGGATTGTCGCTCATCTTGGCGCTGTGGCACATGAGACATGTCTCGATCGTGGGGAGGGTGGCGAAGGCCTGCTCGCGGACATAGCGGTGGCAGATGGCGCAGTCCAGTCCCTTGGAAACGTGCGCCTTGTGATTGAAGGCGATCGGCTGCTCTCCCGACGCCGGCCTGCTTGTCACCAGCAGAACGGAGGCCACGGACGCGAAGAGAAGGAGGCCAATCATCCGCATACTACACATCACGCCACTCTGCACAACGCGCCCCCAGCGAAATCTACTTGGCCAGGGATCGGAGGTACGCCACCAGGTCCTTGATCTGGTCGTCCTTCAGGGTCTTGCCCATCGCAGGCATGAGCGGGGATTTCTTCACCGCTGGGCCCCCGTTCTTAGTAATCTCAAACAGAAACTCGTCCTTGAGGCTGCGGGCGTACGTCTTGTCCGACAGGTCTCGCGGTTTGGGATTCAGCGAGGCGGCCGCCGGGCCGTCCCCCTTTCCAGTGGGACCGTGACACCCAGAGCAGTAGAGATCGTAAGTGGCCTTTCCCTTGGCCACGTCCGCGCCGCTGGCCAGTCCCTGGAAAAGGATGCCGACGGTCAACGCCAACCCCAGTGCCGTAAGTGCGATCTTCATCTATATCACCTCCGAGTGTCTGAGCAACTACAGTTCCTATTGCAGCGGCCGGGAGTCCTTGGCCATCTCCTGCACCATGTCGGCGGGCTGGAGGATGAGTGGCGTATAGCTGTAGGTGAGCGCCACCTCCACGCTCAGGTTCCGCTGGTAGGTGCGGCCGCCTATCACCTGGTCCTGGATCATGTCCCGCGTGACGGGGAAGACCAGCTCCTCGATCCGGGACTCCTGCGGGCCCAGGCGGTTATCGAGCAGGATCGTGCTGGGTTTCAGGAAGATGTCGGCGTCCGTCTCCAGGGGCTTGTGCTGGGCGTCGGCCAGAACTTTCTGGTACCGAACCGTGGCCTCGCGAAGGACGGCGCCCCGGGCGTCTTTCAGCCGGCCGGTGAGCAGGACCTTCCGCGAGGGAATGCCCGTGGGCATCTTGTGGCCCGAGCCCACGTTGGTCACGCGGACGCGGACCCGCACCGCATCCGAGGCCTTGCTGACCTCGAGGATCTCCACCCTGGCGGCGCGCTGGAGCTGGTCAACGGAGTGGCCGCCCTGGAGGTCGTGCTTGTTGACCCGCTTGGTTGAAACCTTTACCCCCGCCTTCACGGTCGTGGCGTCCTTCACGGTCGGCATGTGGCAATCCTGGCACTGCACCCCCTTGGCGGCGTATGGGCTCTCCTTCCACTCGCTGTAGGTTCCCATGATCACCGTCCCGTTCTTGGCGACAAGCTCGTGGCAGCCTCCGCACAGCTCGGAGGTCTCATGGACTGGCGAAAAGGTGGTGAGGTGCTTCGGGGATGTGGTCTCGCCCAGGGGGCCGAACTTCACCGTGCCGGGCCGCAAGGTGTACGGCTCGGCCCGGTTGTTCATGTTCACGACTGAGATCGTATGGCAGAAGTCGCAGGTCACCCCCTCGCGCGTCACCTCCTGCCGGAGGGAATAGTCTCGGGAGACGCGGGTAGTGGGGGCGTGACAGCGGAGGCAGGTTTCCCGGGCCTTGCCATCGGTCGCCTTGAGCGCCTGCATGTACACCACGTCGAAGACCGGATCCGTCAATGCTGTCGCATGGAGCGATCGGGACCACATCTGGTAGATATCCTCGTGGCAGCCCGCGCAGACCTTGGCGCTGGTATACGGGTTCCCCTTGGCCTCTCCGGCCAGGGCCGGGACCGCCACGACGAGGAGGATGGCTCCCACCACGCCAACTGCTGCCCACTTGCTCCCCAGGCTCTCCATGGCCGTCCCCTCCTCCTACCGCCGCTGGCCCCTCCGTGTGTGGGAGGGCTGAGATCTCTCGTCCCGGGTGCGGCCCGCGCGGGGAGTTTTGGGTGTCCCTCCCGCTCCGGGATCGCCCCGGTCGCGGGGGAAGTCCCGGATCGCGCGGACGAGGTCCGCTGGCTGGGTCGTCAGGACGCGGTGCCGATCGTAGACCGTGGCGAAATTGTGGTCGAGGTCCAGGGCCACCACCCGTCCCGCCGGATGCCGCTGGAGAATGGCCGTGAGGGTGGGGGATTGGATGCCCGCATCCGACTCCTCGACGATGATCACCTCGGGCTGGAGGGATCCGACCACTTCCAGGGCCTTCGACATATCGCTCTCCATGCCCACGACTTTCATGGCGCGTCGTCCCCGGAGGAGGCTGCGGATGCCCTGTGCAAAGAGGGCGTGGTGGAAGACGATGTAGATTCTGCAGGTGGCTGGGGTGCTGCCCATGACGAGGTTGCTGCCCCCTCTTTTACCCGAGAAGGTAGCCCTGGCCATCCGCGGTGTCCATCCCCCGTCCGGCACGGTTTCGGAGAAAAGAAGGGCTATGCCGGCATAGCCCTTTTGGGTGATCCTGGCCAGATCCTGGAATCACCGATGGGGACGAGCCGAGAGCCGCGAGCCGAGGGGACGGAGGATCAGATCCCGCAGTTGCCGAGTAAGGTCAGGGTATGGAGGAGACAAGAAGGAAGGGCCAGGGAACGCGTAGAAGGGTGGTGGACCTGCCCGGAGGTCGATTTGCCAGCTGGTCAAACGGTTCCCGACTGGGGTCCCCCAATTGACGAATCGACCAAATGACCAATCGACTCTGTCAGGAGGGCTTCCTCGGAGGCTTCTCGACCAGACCCTCGCGCAGAGCGTACGTGGCGGCTTGCACCCGGTTCTCCAGGTGGAGTTTCTCCAGGATGTTCTTGAGGTGATTCTTGACCGTGTTCTCGGCGATGGCCAGGGCGGCGGCGATCTCCTTGTTGCTCTTGCCCTGGGTGACCAAGTCCAGCACCTCTTTTTCGCGCGGGCTGAGATTCGCAGCCGGCGAGGACGGCGCGGCTGTCTGCCGTGCCTGGTGGGCGAACTCCCGGAGAATTTTCGTAGCCATCGCGCGGGAGATGGGCGCGTCCCCCTGGACGACCCCTTTCAGCATGGCGAAGAGTTCCTGCGGCTCGATCTTCTTCAGGAGGTACCCCTGGGCGCCGCTCTTGATCGCCTCGAAAAGGTTCTGGTCCTCCTCGGAGACGGTCAATATGACAATCTTGACGTAGGGCAGGGCCTCCTTGATCCGCCGGGTGGCCTCCAGCCCATTCGCGCCGGGCATGAAAATGTCCATGAGGATGACGTCGGGCATGAGTTCCCTGGCCCGCTCCAAGGCCTCCAGGCCGTCGGCGGCTTCCCCCACCACCTGGAAGCCGCGCTCCGCGGCCAGAATGCTGGCGATCCCCCTGCGGAACAGGGCATGGTCGTCCACCAGCAGGACGCGAATGGGCGGCGGGCTGGTCATGCTATGCCTCTCCGGGCAGGGTGGCTACGATGCGGGTGCCACGACCCAGCGCCGTGTCAATCTCCAGTTTCCCGCCCAGGCCCTCCGCCCGCTCGCGCATGGTCTGGAGGCCGAAGTGGAGCCGGTCGGACGATGTCACGGTCGCCGGCTCGAAGCCCCGACCGTCATCCTCGATGGTCGCCTGCACCCAGGGATCCTTGCGATGGAGGCGGACCCAGGCGTGGCTGGCCCCGGCGTGCTTGCGGGCGTTGGCCAGGGCCTCCTGGATGATCCGGATGAGCTGCACCTCGGATGCGGGTGAGAGGTGGATGGGCCGGCCGTCGGCCACTTCGAGCTCCACGGCGATCCCGTTCTGCGCGCTGAACTCGTGGAGGTACTCGGTCAGGGTGGGAATCAGCCCCAGCCCCCGGGAGACCATGGTCCGGAGGCCGAAGATGGACTGGCGCACCTCTTCGTAGGCGCCCGCCGTGATGGCCGCCATCTCGCGGAGGGCCTGGGCGGCCGATGAGGGCCCGGCCGAGGCCGACTGCTCCTCAGCGCGGCGCAGCTTCATATGGAGGAGGCCCAGGGCCTGGGCCAGGCCGTCGTGCATCTCCCGGGCGATGCGTTCCCGTTCCTCGAGGGTAGCCAGGCTGCGGACCTCCTCGTAGAGCCGGGCGTTCTCGATGGCGATACCCGCTTGGGTCGCCAGGCCGCTGAGCAGGTCTCGCTCGGCGGCCGTGAAGGTTCGGGGGTCCCGGCTGCAGACGCAGATCATCCCGATGACCGTGTCCCCCCGGCGCACCGGCGCGGCAAGGTGGGCCCGGAGGAATTCCGGCTGCATGACCGTGCAACGCGGGATGTGGGCATCCAGATCGCCGGGAGTTGCCGCGGTCCGTCCCCCCAGCAGATTGCGGCTGGCGGGCCGGCTGCCCGATCGGAAGGCATCGGCGGGGCCGCTGGTCGCCACGGCGACCAGTTCATCCTGCTCCTGGGTGAACATGCAGAGGGCGGCGGCCTCGCTGCGGAGGAGTTCGCGGGCTTTCTCCACCACCGACTGCAGAATCCGGTCCAACTGGTGCAGGCCGAGGATCTCGGTGCCGATCCGGTAGAGGGTCTGCGTCTCGCGGACCTTCTGCTCCAACTGGTCGTGGGCGGCCCGCAGGTCTCGCTCTCGACCCTGCAGTCGGTCGGCCATGACGTTGAAGGCGTGCGAGAGCTGGCCGATCTCGTTGGGGGAGCGGACCGCAACCCGCTCCTCCAGGTGGCCCTCGGCGATCCCAAGGGCGGCATCCGCCAGGGCCCTCAGGGGGGCCGCGATTCCGCGGGTGAAGACGACGCTGGCCACCGCGACGAGCGCGCCGCCCACGAGGAGGAAGGCCAGATACAGCGCCACGATGGCTCGCATCATCCCCTGGCTGGCCTGGAGCAGTCGGGTTACCTTGAGGCGATGGATCGTGTTGAGATCGTCGGCTTTTCTGGCCACCTGGTGGGACGTGACGTTCAGTTGGGCGAGGTCCATGGGACCGAGGCGCCAACTGCGGCCCGGGCCGGCCAGCATGCGATCGGTGAGCGCCCGCAACTGTGCCACCGATTCGCGTAGGTCGGCGAAGAGTGCCAGTTCCTGCTGCTCTTCGGGGAAGTTCTCCTGTCCGCGGTGCAGATCCAGGAAGGTCTCAAGGTGGCGCGTCAGTTCCTGATGAAGGACTTCGACGTCCCCCTTTCGATCGAACCACCCGGCGGCGTGCATCTGGTGGAGCTCGAAGCTGATCCGCTGGAACGTGGTCTGGATCTGGTCGGTGATCTGGATGTGGGAGTTCTCCCGGTCAACGGCTTCGTTGATCCGGGAGATCCTGATGGCGAGGGCCAAGGAGATCCCCCCGACCAACAGAACCATGGCGATGATGGCGGTCAACGCCAGGCTCAGCCGGCGGCTGATCCGGCCGGGGAACTGCACCGGCTGGGGGGGCTGATCCATGAGGTCCGCGTTCCTTCGGCATTGGAGCCACGAGGGCGGTCCACCAAAGTAGAGTCACGCTACTGAATCCGACCCGGGCTGTCAACGAGGAAAAAGGAAAGGGGGACCAGGGCACCCTCTCCGGGAGGGCAGGCAGAGGCCCCGGCGCATTTCAGGTCTCGGGATCGGCTGGCCTTTGGAATTCGGCTGTCCGCTGGTGGAAGTCCTGGGGTGGTTCCTGGGGGCACGAGTGGGGAGGGTGCCTGAGCCAGCGCAGCCAGTGAAGATGGCCTGTAAATGTGCTATATTTTTAATGAAGAAGCAGGAACGTCATGGCAAAAAAGAAGAGGCCTATCCTCGCTGTGAGGGATCGCGGGGTCCCTTTAGAAGCGAATCGGCTTTTCGAGGGCCTCTCCCCACAGGAGCGGGAGCGGGCCATTGCCTCGTGCATTCGCAAGCGCTTTGGGCGGGGAGAGCCGGTGTTCTCGACGGGGGATCGCCCGGAGTTCCTCTACTTCCTGGAGACGGGCCATGTGCAACTGGTGTCCCTGGAGGAGAGCGGCGCGGAGCGCATCCTGAACGTTTTCCGGCCTGGGGATGTCTTCGGCGAGATCCTCTTCTCGGTGGAGCGGCGGCCGTTCGACGCCGTCGCCGTGGATGAGGCCCGGGTTGCGATCATGTCCCGAGCCACGTTCCTGGAGTTGCTGCACACCTCCCCCCTGTGCGGTTTGAACTTCATTCGGCTCATCTCCGACCGGCTGTTCGACACGGAGCGGGATCTGGCGGCCCTCTCCCGGACCTGGACCCGGCCCCGCCTCGCCCACCTCCTCCAGAAGCTGGCCGACAATCTGGGAGAGCGGACCCCCCAGGGCACCCTGATCACGGTGCCGGTCACCCACGAGACCATGGCGAGCATGATCGGGGCCAGCCGCGTCCGGGTCACGTCCTACCTGAGCCAGTTGCGGCGCGATGGCCTCTTGGCCAAGCATGGGCGCCTCATGGTGATCCGGACCGAGGGCCTAAAGGGCTGGCTGGCCAGGAAGGGCGCCTGACGCGGCCGCCGCCGTCCGGTCGTGGTACCTCCGGTTGGCGCGGCAGGGCGCGGGACATGTCCCGATGACGCCGGCGGGGGAGTTATGGGAGGGTCTCTCTCCTGAGGAGCGCGAACAGGTCGCACGCTTCTGTCCCGAGCGGCGCTTCTCCAGGGGGAGCACTATCTTCGCGCCGGGTGACGCGCCTGATGCTCTGTACATCGTGACGTCGGGACTGGTCACCCTCAGTCACGTATCCGAAGACGGCCAGGAATCCATCCTTCGGGTCTTTGGGCCCGGTGACGTGTTCGGAGAGCTCTTCCTGACCGTCAGTGAGCGACCCTTCCTGGCCACGGCCCTCACGGCCTGTGTGGTCACCGTGATTCCGGGGAAGACGTTCCTCCACCTCCTCTCCACCATTCCCAAGATCGGATTCAATTTCATCTGCGTCCTGTCGAGGCACCTGGCCGAGATGGCCCTCGACCGTGGACAGTCCAGCCACAAGTGGTCCTTCCAACGGCTCGCCCTCACCCTCCTGAAACTGAGCGCGGCCCATGGGATCGAGGAGGAGGCGGGAACCGCCATCGCCCTCCCCTTGACCCACCAGATCCTCGCCGACCTGATCGGGACCAGTCGCGAGACAGTCACCCGCCACCTCGGGCGCTTGAAGCGACGGGGGATCGTGAGCCAGCGAGGTCGAACCCTCTGCATCCAGAAGGCTCGTCTGCAAGCTCTGGTTCCGGAATCGCCGCCCACCCGCGTCTAGGCTCCTTCCACAGACCGTAGACCGTCCGAGGCATTGTGTGACACCTGTCACAGCGGCGCGGACCCCCGGGCCCTAGCTTCTTAGTTGGGAGGTGGGAGGAACCGTTTCGGGGCGCCTGAAAAGCGCACCTCGTTGACCTCGAAGGGAGGTGATACACATGGAAGTCATGACCCTGGACCCACAGTACCTGCCGGTCTTGGGTTCGCTGATCGCGGGGGGCCTGATTCTGGCGACCGTGATCGCCGCTGTTGTGTACGGGTGGATGAGTGAGAAGCCAGCCCACGCGGCGGCCGAGCACGAGTCCCTCAAGAAGGCCGCCTGACCTGCCGCACCGAATTCCCGCCAGACGGACGGCTGGGGCCACCCCTGCCCGTCCGTCCGTCTTCTGTTTTTTGTACGCCGCGTTTCTGCGCGATGCGAGGGAGTGGGGGGCGGGTCGGACTTTCAGCCACCCAGGCAGGATCGTCCGTTGCACGGCCGCGCCTCCGATCACAGTCGATCCCCCCTCCCGCCCGAATAGCGGAAGGGGGGATCGGAGCCGCCTTTACCCTTGGGGTGAGGCCGTCTGGGGGGCCTTGGTCGCTAGATACTCGGCTTCCAGCTTCATGCCGCCGCTGCCGGTCGGCCGCACGGCACCACCCGAGTGGGTCGGGATGAGTGTGAAGTCGGGGTAGGCCAGGGCACCCATCTCGGGCAGGTCGAGACCCTCGATCTCCACCTCGGGGGCAACCCGCATACCCATCACCATGTCGCACAGTTTGAAAAACACCCAGGAGGCGCCGAAGATGAACACCAGGTTGGTCAACGGGCCGATAATCTGAGCGATGAGCTGTCCGGCATCGCCGTACAGCAGCCCGCGGACCGTTCCCGGCATACCGTTGAAGGCGTCCCCGTAGGTTCCATCGGCGAACAGGCCAAGGCTGATGACCCCCCAGGCGCCGCAGGTGCCATGGACGGAGATGGCGCCCACCGGGTCGTCCACCTTCAGGACGCGCTCCAGGAAGAAGACGCTGACGCACACGAGCACGCCGGCGACTGCGCCGATGATGAACGCCCAGACGCTGTTCACGAAGGCGCAGGGGGCGGTGATGGCCACGAGCCCGGCGAGCATCCCGTTGCCCGCCATGCTGGGATCGGGCTTGCCGTACCTCAGCCACATGTAGAACATGGCCGCGATCGCCCCGGAGGCCGACGCCAGCATCGTGTTGGTGGCGACCACGCCGATGCGGAGATCCGTGCCCGCCAGGGTGCTGCCGGCGTTGAAGCCGAACCACCCGAAGGCCAGGATGAAGACCCCGGTGATGGCCATGGGAATGCTGTGGCCGGGGATCGCGTTGGGCGATCCGTCCTTGTTGAACTTCCCGATGCGCGGCCCCAGGACCAGGGCGCCCGCCAGGGCCGTCACGCCGCCGGTCATGTGGACGACGGATGACCCGGCGAAGTCGACGTACCCGTGGCCGAGGCCAAAGTTCTTGCCCAGGGTGCTGAGCCAGCCACCCCCCCAGACCCAGTTGGCGAAGAGGGGGTAGGTGATCATGGAGATGAAGAAGGCGAAGACGACGAAGGAGGAGAACTTCCACCGCTCCGCCATCGCCCCGGTGGGGATCGTCGCCGCCGTGTCCATGAACACCATCTGGAACAGGAACAGGGCGAAGATGGCCGAGTCATAGGCCACGCCTTGGAGGAAGAACCCGGTTGTGCCGAAGAGCCCGAACTCTTTCCCGAAGAGGGTGATGGTGAACTCGTTGCTCAGGTTGGCCGTGCCCCCCGCGAGGGAGCTGACCCCGCCGACGCCGCCCATCTGCAGCGCGAAGCCCAGGATCCAGTAGCCGGTCATGCCCAGCGCGTACACCATGAAGTTCATCATCATGGTGTGGGAGGCGTTCTTGGCCCGTGTCAGCCCGGTCTCGGCCAGAGCGAAACCCGCCTGCATGAACATGACGAGAAACCCGGCCACCAGGGTCCACATAATATTGATGGAGATCTTGTTGTGGCCGACGGTCTCGGCGATCTCATCCGGGGTGGGCTTGCCGGGAACCTTGGCCGGGATGTCCCCGATCCCGCCCGTGGCCCCGCCGCCCGGGTCCGGCTTGGGAGGTGCCGGAGTCGCCGCCGGTGGGGCCTGCGCAGGGGCTGGAGGGGCTACAAGTCCCGTCGCCGGTGAGGACGCATCCTTCGCGGGCTCCGCCGCGAAGACCGCGCCGGACCATCCGACGAGAAGCGTCAGTGCCATCCCGAAAATCACCGCCGTCCTAATTACCTTCCGCCAGTGCGTCATGATGTCTCTCCTTTGCCTCCCTTGGCTAAATGGCCGCATCGCCAACCTCCCCTGTCCGGATCCGGACCACTTCGTGGATGTCCGTCACCATGATCTTCCCGTCGCCGATCCGGCCGGTCCGGGCCGCCTCGGTGGCGGCCTTCATGGTTTGCTCCAGCATGGCATCGGAAACCAGGATCTCCAGTTTCACCTTGGGCAAGAAGCTGACCGTGTACTCACTGCCTCGGTACGTCTCAGTCTTTCCTTTCTGCCGGCCAAAGCCCTTGACCTCGGTGACAGTCATTCCCTGGATGCCAATGGCTGAGAGCGCCTCTTTCACCTCGTCCAATTTGTGGGGCCGAATGATCAGATCCAGTTTCTTCATTGGGGCTCCCCTATGGTCTGTTCCAGTTATGCCACGAGCGGGTTGCCTCGACGCTGACGACATGACGACATATGGACTTGGCAAGCGCCGTGCCGCGGGGTTCCGTGCAGAGACCAAGGGGCTGCAACTCTTTATTTTGGTGGGGGTTCTGGCTCCAGGCAGGGTGCGTCAGACCCCGGAACCCGCTCTTACGAGTCCCGACGAATTTGTCAGAGACGACAGAGTTGTTTGTTTCGACAAACGGGAGACGAGAGCCGCGAGCCGAGAGCCGCGAGCCACGAGCCACGAGCCGAGAATAAGGAGACAGCGAGAGGCGAGAGTCATGAGTCGCGAGCTGAGAGGGCGTACGCGAAACGTGATGCGTGAAACGTGAGGCAGGAGCCAGAGAGCGAAAGGTGGTTTGCGGATGGAAGAAGGCGGACGGCGGCGGGGGAGCCCCCTCACTGGGCTATGCCTTCCGGCCGTGAGGCGGGCCGGAGATATGGATCTCGGGGTCCACCTCGCTAATTCGTGGAGGCGCCTGGCGATCCAGGTTGGGCCGCCCCAAGAAACGTGACGCGAGCCAGAGCAAGACACGCCTGGATGGCGGCGGCAACCGGCTCCACCTGTCGGCCTAAGATCCTCACCGTGACGCCCCGGCCGGAGGGGAGCTCGCTCGCCCCGGCCAGGATCTCTCCGTGCTCCTGCAGGAGGCGGTGGAGGCGGTCGCCAAACTCGCGTGCGGTTCCCTTCCCTGTCAAAAGATGGAGGGTGCCCAAAACATCAAACCTGCCGAGAAGCCCAGGCCGCTTGGGGGGGATGGTGGCTGGAGTCAGATGCATGATGTCGAGGAATTCCAGGGCGCCGTCCTCTCCCTCTGCCGTGATGCGCGATGAGTAGAGATCGTACACGTGGGATTCGCCCATCGCCACCCGGCCGGGGCTCAGAATGCCTCCAAACAGCAGCGTCGCCGTGGGATGGGCCACCAAGGTCACCTCCTCCAGGAACCGGGCGCCACGAAAGGGAATGACCGGTCCAGGCAGGTATTCGACGTAGGTCCCCGCCCCGGCCCGAATCCTCAGGAGATGGCAGGACGGACATGCCGGCGATCGGTAGATCTTCGTAGCGGCCGGCGTGGTCAGGTGTACCTGTGCGCCGTCCCGGGCGACGATCTCGATCTGCAGCCGGTCCCCCTGCACGATCCCGCCGGCGATGGAGACGACGTAGACCCAGGCCATGCCCGGGTGGGCCCCGTGCGGATGGAGGACCTTCTGGACCTGCAGCGGCGCCCGCTGGTACCGGTCCACGATCTGGGTGACGCCGTCTCGGGACGCGAATTCCAGCTTGAGACACCCCTCCATGCTCACCACTACTCCCGGACCGTCGGCGCCACCTCTTCGAAGAGGACCTCCCGTTTGATGAGGGCCACCACCTCATCGATGCCGGCGTGGGTCATGCAGTTGGTGAACAGGAACGGCTTGGTGGCCCGCATCGCCCGGGAATCCCGCGCCATGACCTCCAGGCTGGCCCCCACGTGGGGCGCCAGGTCCACCTTGTTGATCACCAGGAGATCGGATTGGGTGATGCTCGGCCCGTTCTTCCGGGGGATCTTGTCTCCGGCCGCCACGTCGATGACGTAGATGAAGTAATCCACCAGGGCCGGGCTGAAGGTGAGGGTCAGGTTGTCCCCGCCGCTCTCCAGGAAGAGGAGGTCCGAGTCCGGGAAGCGGGCCTCCATCTCCTCCAGGAAGGCGAGGTTCATCGTCGGGTCCTCGCGGACGGCGGTGTGCGGGCAGGCCCCCGTCTCCACCCCCAGGACCCGCTCGGGCTCCAGGATCCCGGCGAGGGTTCGTTTCACGTGCAGGGCGTCCTCGACGGTCACGATGTCGTTGGTCACGATGAGGACCTTGTACCCGTCGGCGATCAACCGGGGGACCAGGCTCTCGATGAGGGCCGTCTTCCCCGAACCGACCGGCCCGCCGACGCCGATGCGTGGGATGCGTTTCGCCATCCTCGTCCTCCTCACCACCGATTTTCGCAGACGGCGCTGAAGCCCAAACGCCGACGGTGGTGGCGGTTCGCGCTCTGCGAAAATCGGGGCTCACCACCGATTTTCGCATACGGCGCTGAAGCCTAGACGCCGACGGTGGTGGCGGTTCGCGCTCTGCGAAAATCGGGGCTCAACTGATGAACAATCGTATGCGGGCTCGCTCATGCGCCATCCCCATGATGTCGATAAGGGGGGCAAAGGCGCGCATCTCCTCCAGGCATTTGTCAATATTCTCTTGAACCACCCGGACCATGAGGGGCTTCAGCCGATCCAGAATGCCTTGGGCCTCTTCATGGTCGAGCCGGATCAGGCGCATGGCGGCCCCCAGGAGGCTCGTGCTGAAGGTGTAGAGCTCGATCAGCATGGCCTCGCGCCGGGCGATGCCGAGGGTGGCCGCCGCCGCTCCGAGGGCTACCGCCGAATTCCCCGGGCTGTCGCCAGCATCGACAGCGATCCAGTAGTCTTTCAGCAAGCTATCGGGGTGAAGCTTGAGTGCCGTGGTCAGGATACGCTTGCCGACCCTCCGCGAGGATTCGCGGGCCTCCCTGACCAGCTTCATGGCGAACAGGCGGTGATCGATCTCCAGCAGGCGCCCGAGGTTCTGTGCCTCAGCGGCGCGATGCGCGTGGGAAAGCGCCACGCCGTCGGCGGGGCCCAGAACATTCTCCAGGTAGTCCCGGAGGAGCGCCTCGACGTCCGGCTTCGCGGCCAGCCCCGCCTGGACGAAGGCCTCGAACCCGTGGGACAGCGTGTACAGCCCGGTGGGAAAAAACGTGTCGGACAACTGCAGGGCGTTCAGAAATTCCACACCGGAAGAACGGGGCGATGGCCTCTTCGCCTCGGACGGGATGTCGCCCTCAGTGGTGAGGTTCATGGGGGTGGGGGTGTGCGTGCGGGACCACCCGCGAGATGACCCCGATGCTGCCCTGTTCAAATCGATACTCGATGCCCTGCAGGTCGTAGGTCTTCAGGACTGTTTCCATCACCTTCTTATCCACAGAGACCGGCACATACACCGACGTGCCTTCGATCTTCACGGGCCAGTGCTGGTTGCCCAGGACGTGGCCGAGCTGGACGGCGACCCGGAGAAGTTCCGCCGCGGAGGCGGCGGGTTTCACGGTGATGATCAGCACCTCCTCCGGCTTGAGCCGCGCCACGATCATCCGCCCCTCCGACTCGTTCAGATACAGGACATCTCCATCGCGCACGACGGTGCCCCGCCCGAGGCTGATCCCGAGGGGAGCGCCCTTGTCGGTGGCGGTCCGGAGCCGACCCTTTTGGGCCTCCAGCGGCGTGAGCTCCACCGTCTCCGCACGCCCCGTCGCCCGCCACCGCCGGTGCAGGTCCCCGAGGCGCGTGTCCTCGCCGACGTTGCCCAGAATCTCTTCGACGACGATCATCGCCACCCCTGACAGCGCTCCCCTCAGAGCCGATGGATGATTCTCTGGACGAGTCCGGTGCTCGCAATGAGAAAGACGCCGTAGGCGATACTGGTGGCGCCGGTGGTCAGCCGGATCTTCCGGTGGACCTCGGTATGTCGCCGGACGATCAGGGAGAAGGGGAGGCCGATCAGGGCGCTGAGGCCCAGCATCCCCAGCAATGATCCAAGCCCGAACGTGAGAATGTAGAGGAGGCCCAACGCCGGCGTGCGGATACTGGCAAGGACCAGGAGCATCAGGGCTGCGCTGCCCGCCAAGCCGTGCACCATTCCCACGAGCGCCGATGTGCGGTGCTGTGGCAGCGCGTGGTCATGGTCGTGCCCCCCACCGCTGGCATGAGAATGGAAGTGCACGTGCACCTCGCCACCGTGCCGGTGGACGTGGGCGTGAACTTTCTCGGTGAGATATCCCGTGACGATGGACGTGCCGAGAGTGAGCAGGACGAGCCCAACGGCCAATTCGGCGAATGGCGTCAGCCAGTCAGGGATGCGCATGTTGAACAGGATGACCGCCAAGCCAACCAGGAAAAGGGTTGCCGTATGTCCGAGACCCCACGAGAGTGCCACCAGGGCGGACCGCGCCAGGGTCCGGTGCCGGCTCATCATCGTGGAGACGGCGACCACGTGATCGGGGTCGAGGGCATGCTCCATCCCCAACAGGAAGCCCACCAGCAGGGTCGTCAGCGGCGGCGGATCCATCGGCAATCCTTTCCCGAGCGCGCCTTCCTAAAAGAGGAAATACCGCTGCGCCATGGGCAGCACGCTGGCCGGCTCGCAGGTGAGGAGCTCGCCATCGGCGCGGACCTCGTAGGTCTCGGGGTCCACCTCCACCTTGGGCAGGGCCGTATTGTGGATCATGTCCTTCTTGCCCAGCCTGCGGCAGTTCCGCACGGGGATCACCTGCTTCTGCAGCCCCAGCTTCGTGTGGACGCCGGCCTGGTAGGCCGCCTGGGAGACGAACGAGATAGACACGGACTGCTTGGCCCGCCCCATCCCCCCCCACATGTACCGGCCGATGATCGGCTGCGGCGTCGGGATCGTGGAACCGGGATCCCCCATGGCGGTGTAGGCGATGAAGCCTCCCTTGATGACCATCTCGGGCTTCACCCCGAAGAACTTCGGCTTCCACAGCACGATGTCGGCCAGCTTGCCCACCTCCAGGGAGCCGACGTGCTCCGCGATCCCGTGGGCGATGGCCACGTTGATCGTGTACTTGGCGACGTACCGCTTCACGCGGACGTTGTCGTTGTCCCCCCGCTCCTCGGGGAATCGGCCCCGCTGCCGCTTCATCTTGTCGGCCGTCTGCCAGGTGCGGATGATGGTCTCGCTCACCCGGCCCATGGCCTGGGAATCCGACCCGATCATGCTCACGGCGCCCAGGTCGTGGAGGATGTCCTCGGCGGCGATGGTCTCGGCGCGGATGCGGGCCTCGGCCTGGGCGATATCTTCGGGGATCCGAGGCGAGAGGTGGTGACACACCATCAGCATATCCAGGTGCTCTTCCACGGTATTGACGGTGTAGGGCATCGTGGGGTTGGTGGAGGAGGTGAGGACGTGCGGGTAGGAGACGATCTTGATGATGTCGGGGGCGTGGCCGCCGCCTGCCCCCTCCACATGGTAGGCGTGGATCGTCCGCCCGGCGATGGCGGCGATGGTGTCCTCCACAAAGCCGGTCTCGTTCAGCGTGTCCGTGTGGATGGTCACCTGAATGTCGTACTCATCGGCCACCCGAAGGCAGCAGTCGATGGCGGCGGGGGTGGTGCCCCAGTCCTCGTGCAGCTTGAACCCCATGGCGCCCGCCTCGGCCTGCTCCCGCAGCGATTGCGGGAGGGAGGAGTTCCCCTTGCCCTGGAACCCGAAGTTCATCGGGTACTCCTCCGCGGCCTCCAGCATCCGATGGATGTTCCAGGCCCCCGGGGTACAGGTGGTGGCGTTGGTCCCGGTGGCCGGGCCGGTTCCGCCGCCGATCATGGTGGTGATGCCGGAGCCGAAGGCCTCGGTGACCTGCTGCGGGCAGATGAAGTGGACGTGGCAATCGATCCCTCCCGCCGTGGCGATGAGGCCTTCGCCCGCGAGCGCCTCGGTGGAGGCGCCGACCACCATGGTGGGCGAGACCCCCTCCATGATGTTCGGATTGCCCGCCTTGCCGATGCCGACGATCTTTCCATCGCGGATCCCGATATCTGCCTTGACAATACCCCAATGGTCCAGGATGAGGGCATTGGTGATCACCAGGTCGAGGGCACCGCCCTCCCGCGTCGCGTCAGGGGCCTGGCCCAGCCCGTCCCGCAGCACCTTCCCCGGTCCGTAACGGGTCTCGTCCCCGTAGACCGCATAGTCCTTCTCCACCTCGATGATCAGATCGGTATCGGCCAGGCGGACCCGATCCCCCGCCGTGGGTCCGAACATCGCCGCGTAGCTTCTCCGGTCAATGATGAGGCTCATTCCGCCGCTCCCTTGAACTGTCGAGCCTTGGCCTGCGCCATCGCCTTCGCGCGGACCTCCGGCGAGGTGAGGTCCCCATCGGTCAGTGCGTTCAATCCGCGGACGATCTTCCTTCCGCGAAACTCCACGAGGGTCACCCGACGCTCGTCCCCCGGTTCAAAGCGCATGGTGGTGCCCGACGGGATGTTGAGGCGCATTCCAAAGGCCTTTTCCCGGTCAAATCGGAGGGCCTTGTTCACCTCGAAAAAATGATAGTGGGCGCCGACCTGAACCGGGCGGTCGCCGGTGTTGGCAACCAGGATCTCACAGGTCCGACGTCCCGCGTTCGCGACGATGTCAGAGAGTGCGGTGAGAATCTCCCCAGGTTTCATGGTCTACTCCTTACGGGATAGGGGCATGGACGGTGACCAGCTTGGTCCCGTCCGGGAACGTGGCCTCGACCTGCACCTCCTCGATCATCTCCGCCACGCCGTCCATCACGTCCTCTCGCGTGAGGATTTTGGTCCCGGCCTGCATGAGCGCGGGCACCGACTTCCCGTCCCGCGCCCCCTCCATGATCTCGGCCGTGATGAACGCCACCGCCTCGGGGTAGTTGAGCTTGAGGCCCCGCGCGCGTCGGCGTCGGGCGACTTCCGCCGCGGTGAAGATCATCAGTTTTTCTTGCTCCCTCGGCGTCAGGTGCATGGCCAGCCTCCCTGTCCTTCGGTCACGGACACGAGCCCTGTGCGGATATGCGGTCCGTCTGGTCAGGGCGTGTCTTCGGGTGCAGAATGCCACCCTCGCCACGAGTTGCTCCGCCCAGGGGCCCCATTCCGCGCCTGGCGAAACAGTGAAGTGTCGAGGAAGGATATCTCGTTTTGTACATCAATCACTCTGCCGCACGCAAGGCGAATTCTTCAGAGCGCTCCACCTGGTCCGGATCGGCTCCAGGACCCCGACCGTTCTGAGGGCGGGCGCCCGCAGAACTTCGCCCCCCAGCTACACGCTCAGCAACTGCATCACCTCTTCTATGCGGAAATCCTCGCGTAAACCCGCCAGGGCCACGGCGCCCCGGTCGATGACGCAGAAGCGGTCACAAATGGCGCGCGCGAACTCGAGGTACTGCTCCACCAGGAGGATCGACTGTTGCCCTGCCTGCCGGATCCGGTGGAGGACTGCCGCGATCTCCTCGACAATGGAGGGCTGGATCCCCTCGGTGGGTTCGTCCAGGATGAGGAGCTTCGGGTCTGAGATCAGGGCGCGGGCGATGGCCAGCTGCTGCTGCTGTCCTCCACTGAGATCTCCGCCCCGTTTGCCCAGCATCCCGGGGAGGGCAGGGAAGAGCGAAAAGACATATTCCAGCGCCTCCGGCTTCGGTTGGCGCCGGCGCGCCCCCATCACGAGGTTTTCTCTGACCGTCAGGGACGGGAAGATCTCTCGGCCCTGGGGGACATACCCGATCCCTAGGCGGGCCCGCTCATACGGTGACTGACGAGTGATCTCGTGCCCGCCGAAAACGATCCTCCCCTGGCGCGGCACGAGAAGGCCCATGATGGTTTTCAGCAGCGTGGTCTTGCCGACCCCATTCCTCCCCATGACGCAGACCACCTCACCGTCCTCTACGTCGAGGCTCAGCCGGGTCAAGACCCGGCTTTCGCCGTAAAACACATCGATGGCCTCAACTTCTAGCATGGCGACTAGGCCCGCACCGCGCCTCGGCCGAGGTACGCCTCGATGACGCGTGGATCCGACTGCACCTGGTCAATGGATCCCTCGGACAGGATCGCCCCTTCGTGCAGCACGCTCACCCGGTGGCCGCGACGGGCAATCTGCCGAACAAACTCCATGTCGTGCTCGATGAGCATGATGGTGCCCGTCGATCGCTGGACGATCGTCTCGAGCAGCGCGGCGGTCTTCTCCTTTTCGGCCCTGGTCATCCCCGCCACCGGTTCGTCCAGCAGGAGGAGCGTCGGCGATTGGACAAGGAGCATGGCCATCTCCAGCCACTGTTGCTGGCCGTGGGAGAGGGCCCCGCCCAGCTTGCCCGCGTGCTCGAGCAGGCCGACCTGCTCCAATACCTCGGCGATCCGGTCCTGCTCGACCGCTGCGGCGCGTGAGGCGATGGTGGACAGAAATCCCTTGCGGCCGGAGGAGAGCACCATGTTCTCGAAGACGGTGTGGTGGGGGAACACGGAGGGCGTCTGAAATTTCCTGATGACTCCCCGGTTGGCGATTTCATGTTCGCGCAGGCCCAGCAAATCGACGTGGTCAAGGAAGAGGACCCGTCCGGAGACCGGCGGGACGTGGCCCGTCAGGACGTCGAACAGCGTGGATTTCCCAGCCCCGTTGGGGCCAATCAGCAGGCGGATCCTCTCATGATCGTCGAGGATGAGGTTCAGATTCCTCAGGGCCAGGAACCCGTCAAAGGAGACGGTGAGGCCATCCACGTACAGCAGCGTGCGCATGGGTCAGAACGTGGGTTCTTTCACGGGTGGAGCGGGTGCGGCGCCTTCGGGGTTGACGACGTTCCGGCTCCTGGCCATAAAAGCACTGAGCCGAGTCCCGAACCCGACCAGACCCTGGGGAAAGAGCAGGATGACGGTCACGAACAGGCTGCCCAAGATGATCGGCCAGAGCGTCGGGTAGCTGGCAGTCAGCACGCTCCGGAGCCAGTTGATGGAGATCGCGCCAAGCAGCGCTCCCCAGAGCGTACCCCTTCCGCCGAAGGCGACCCAGATGACGATCTCCACCGAGGGGAGTACACTGACCTGGCTGGGCGTGATGATCCCCACCTGCGGCGCATAGAGCAACCCGGAGAGGCCGGCCAGCGCGGCGGAGATGGCGAAAACGAGGATCTTGTAGTTGGCGACATTGTAGCCCAGAAACTCCAGCCGCCGCTCGTTATCCCGGATGGCCTGGAGGACGAGCCCCGTTTTCGAGCGGACGAGCCATCGTGACAGGAGGAACGAGGCCACCAGGAGGGCGGCGGTGACAACGTAGAGCGTCCGGAGCGTCGCAGGGTGGCCCAGGGAGAACCCCAGGATTGACTTGAAGTCGGTCAGGCCGTTGGTGCCCCCCAACTTCATTTCGTTCCGGCTGAGCATCAGCCACACGGCAAAGGCGATGGCCTGAGTGAGGATGGCAAAGTAGGTGCCGCGGAGCCTCCGGCGAAAGGTCAGGAGGCCGACGAGAGCGGCGAGGGCGGCCGGGAGCACGACCGAGGAACTCAGGGCGATGAGGGAGTGTTTATAGGGCTTCCAGAAGAGGGGGAGCTGGTACACCTGGTTCCAGATCATGAAGTCGGGGACCGGCTCTCCGTACACGCCTCTTCCGCTTCCCTCCAGCATCATGGACATCCCGATGGAGTAGGCCCCGATCCCGAAGAAGACGGCTTGGCCCAGGGAAAGGATCCCCGCGTACCCCCAGAGAAGGTCCATGCCCAGGGCCATGATGGCCAGCGACAGGTACTTGCCGAAGAGGTTCAGGTAGTAGTCCGACAGGAGGCCCAGGGCATTCGCCAGCGGGAGGACAACGACAAAGACCGCCCCGAAAACCCCGACACCCAGGCGTTGGATGTTCCGGGTCCCCTGGCTGAGCGGTGCGGCCACGGCGCGCCTCACGCGGTCTCGGCGGCCCGCCCTTTGGCGGGGAAGAGCCCGGTAGGCCTCCACTGGAGGAACCAGATCACGATCGCGAGAATGGCTACCTTGGCGTAAACGGCCGCCGCGGTCCCCCCAATGGACGGCTCCAGGATCTTGTTCGACAGACCAATGCCGAAGGATGCCATCACGGTCCCCAGGAGCTTTCCGACGCCGCCCAGGACCACGACCATGAAGGAGTCCACGATGTAGGTCTTGCCGACCTCCGGGTCCACCGTGCCGATCAAGCTCAGGGCGCACCCCGCGACGCCCGCAAGGGCCGTCCCCAGTGCGAAGGTCAGGGCGTCGATCCTCCGGGTGGAGACGCCCAGGCAAGAGGCCATCCCCCGGTTCTGCATTACGGCTCTGACCTTGAGCCCCGCATAGGACCGGTGAAGCACAAGCGAGATTCCGGCCAGACATGCCAGGGCGAGTGCCACAATGAAGATTCTGCTCCAGGGGAAGATCAATCCGCGCATGGCCTCCACACCTCCCCTGAACCACGTGGGCGAGTTCACGCTGGTCTGGTCTCCAAAGTAGAGCCGGGCGGACTGCTGGAAGATCATCCCGATGCCCCACGTGACAATGAGCGTCTCCAGGGGCCGGCCGTACAAGAATCGGATGATCCCCGCCTCCAGCGCCAGCCCCACCAGCCCCGCCACCACGAATGAGAGCGGGAGGGCCAGGAAGAAGTAGTAGTCCTGGTGGGATGCGAAATGGGAAGCGAAGAGCTCCTGCACCACGTAGGCCGTGTAGGAGCCGAGCATCAGCATCTCCCCGTGCGCCATGTTGATGATGCCCATCAGTCCGAAGGTCACGGCCAGGCCCAGACTCATGATCAGCAGTACGGCGCCCAGGCTTACGCCATTGAAGAGGTAGCCCACGATGTTCCGGAAGAAGAGGAACGATTCGATGCGCTGGATCGCTTCCTTGAGGGCCTGCTTGACCTTCCCATCGGTCTCCTGCTGGAGCATGGCCAGGAGTTGCGGGAGGGCTGCCTCGGACTTTAGCCGGCCCAGAGATTGAGCGGCGCTCGCGCGCGTGGATGGGTCCGGGGCGGTGAGCTGGAGCTTCGCCAGTGCCTCCTCGAGGACGGCCTTCACCTCGCGGTCCCCCTCCCGTTCCATGGCCTTCGCCAGCAACGGGATCGCCGAAGGATCCCGCGAGCTCCCCAGCTTGAAGGCGGCCGACTTCCGCGCGTCCCGATCCGCACCGAAGACCGCCAGACGTTCCAGGGCGCGCTGGACGAGGCCGAAATACGGCTCCTCCAGGGCGACCCCCTCTTGTCCTTGCTCAGGCGAGACCGGTTGCCCCCGGGTATCCAGGATCGGGTTGCCTCGAACGTCCTTCAGGGCGCCGTCCTCCCCTAGAATGGCGACCCGCCCCTTCCACAGGTACAGAGACCCATCCTTGAGCGCCCTCAGGAGGGTCTCCACTGCCGGGTCGCCCAGATCCTGCAAGGCGAGGATCGCCGCCTTCTGCGTGGCCGGCACCGCGAGCGTCTTAGCGGCCGACTCGATGTTAGGGAGCGCAGGCCCGGGGGCGCTGGCGGCGACCCCGGGCCTGGTGATCCCTCCCAGAACCAGCAGGGCGAACGCGGCGAGCGGGATTACTGCTTGTCCGAGAGCCACACGCGCTTTCCGGCAACCAAGTCGTACGTGCCTTTTCCGCCCTTGCTCCAGTCGCAGGCCCGATTGGCGTAGGTGACGGGGCTCCAGGGCTCCGGACGCACCCAGCCCTTGGTCTTCCAGACCACCTCGAACTGGCCATCCGCGCGAATCTTTCCGATATACACCGGCTTCCATGTGTGGTGGTTCTTCTCGTCCACCTTATACTTCCCGACCGGGCTCGGGATATCGAGCCCCTCTAGGGCCTTTAGCACGGCATCCACGTCGGTGGATTCCGCTTTGGCGACCGCCTTGGCCCAGAGCTTGACGTGGAGGTACGCGTGCATCATGGGGTCATCGGTAACGGCCTGCTTATCGGGAATCCCTCGCTTCTTCGCCCACTCCTTGTACGCCTTGACCCACTTCAGGTTCTCGGGCGTCTTGAGCGACATGAAGTAGTTCCAGGAGGCCAGATGCCCCACCAGCGGTTTGACATCCAGGGTCTGGAGCTCCACCTCGGCAAAGCTGTAGGACATTGTGGGGGTCCGGTCGGCGGTCACGCCCTGGTTGGCCAGTTCCTTGAAGAAGGGGACGTTGCTGTCGCCGTTGATGGTGTTGATCACGCCCGCATCCCCCGCGGCGCTGAAGCTCTTGATCTTGCCCACGATGGTCTGGTAATCCTGATGGTGGAAGGGGGTGTACTCCTCGGCGATGTCCGCCTCGGGCACCTTCTTCACCTTGGTGAGGTACAGCCGCAGGATCTTGTTGGTGGTCCGCGGGTAGACGTAGTCCGAGCCCAGCAGATAGAACTTCTTCTTGCTCCCGCCCTCAGGGCTCATCAGATAGTCCACCCCCGGTGTGGCCTGCTGGTTGATGGTGGCCCCCGTGTAGATCACGTTCTTGGAGCACTCCTCACCCTCGTACTGCACGGGGTAGAAGAGCAGGCCATTGTTCTTCTCAAAGACCGGCAGGACCGACTTCCGGCTCACCGAGGTCCAGCACCCGAAGACCGCGACCACTTTATCTTGCAAGAGGAGCTTCTTGGCCTTCTCGGCGAACAGGTCCCAGTTGGAGGCCGGGTCCTCCACGAGGGGTTCCACCTTGCGGCCCAGGACGCCGCCGGCCGCGTTGATCTCATCAATGGCCATCAGGACTACCTCTTTGATGGGCGCCTCGCTGATGGCCATGGTGCCGCTGAGTGAATGCAGGACGCCGACCTTGATCGGCCCCTTCTCCTGAGCCCGAAGGATTGCCGGGAACGACAATCCTCCTGCGAGCCCAGCCCCGGCGATTCCGAGCGCGGAAGCCTTGAGGAATTCCCGTCGAGAGTGGTGCGTCTTGGCATCCGAGATATCTTTCGGCATGGCATCTCCCTTCTGTTGGGCAAAAGGTGTTCCGGCCTCACTGTTCCTCAGCGCGCATCAGGCTGCGGCACATGGGGCGGCCGGGGATGAGCCGGGGAGGTGGGGAGGTCTGCTTGCCTCTCGGCCCGATCTTCATCACCGTTCCTCTCTCCGTCGGGGCCTCGGTGGACCGCCGGCAATCCACGTCGCCGCATCCCTGTCATCCCGGTAATGGCAAGCGGTGTGCCGCAGGCCACCACAGGTGGGGCGAGGAGCGATAACCGCAACTCTTGTAGGGGGTTTCTGGCATATGCGGAGGACAGGAGTTCCCAGATTTGGGTCATGTGGATTCCACCAATTTTGTCAGAAGGAACGAATACGTCGGTTTCGACTTGCGAGATCGCCGCCTCGGCGATCTCGCCCGTGCGGATGCGAAGGGCATCCTCTTTCATGGATCGTGCCTCGCGCGATCGGGGCCCCGGCGATCGTGCCTTCGGCTACGCCCCCCGTGCCACAGTCTCTCCGGCGGCCTGGAATGACCGGACGATCTGATGCCTGCGCAGCCGATAGCCCAGTTGGCGCGGTGTGATCCCCAGCAGGGCCGCCGCCCTGGCCTGGATGCCGTCGGCGCGGGCCAGGGCCCGGATGATCTGCTGCTGCTCCAGATCGCGGAGGCTCGAGAGTCCGGGGCTCGGCGACCGCCCGTGGGGCTCGCTCCCGCGGACTGCCGCCGGCCTCACCCGCGGCCCCTCGGGCGCGTCTTCCGCGGCCTGGACGGGCAGGGGGAAGTCCTCGGGGAGGACCAGCCGCCGCCGGCTCATGACCACCATGCGCTCGATGCAGTTCTCCAGCTCCCGGACGTTCCCCGGCCAGTCGTAGTTGAGCATGGCCTGCAGGGCCCGTCCGGTGATCCGCACGCGCCGATTGTTCTCGCGATTCCACTTGGCCAGGAAGTGCTCGATCAAGAGGGGGATGTCCTCTCGCCGCTCACGGAGCGGGGGGAGCAGGATGGGAACCACGTTGAGGCGATAGTAAAGATCCTCGCGGAACTCCCCCAGGGCGATGGCCGCCTCCAGGTCCTTGTGGGTCGCGGCGATGATGCGCACGTCCACGGCGATGGTCTTGGTCCCGCCGACCCGCTCGAAGCAGCGTTCCTGCAGCACCCGCAGGAGCTTCACCTGGACCGGCATGGGGATGTCCCCGATCTCGTCCAGGAACAGGCTGCCCCGGTCGGCGAGCTCGAAGCGTCCCTTCTTGGCTGCCGTCGCCCCGGTGAACGCGCCCTTCTCATGCCCGAACAGCTCGCTCTCCAGCAGGCTCTGGGGCAGGGCGGCGCAGTTGAGCTTCACGAACGGGCCCGAGCCGCGCGGAGAGTTGAAGTGGATGGCGCGGGCGATCAACTCCTTGCCCGTCCCGCTCTCTCCCCGGAGGAGGACGGTGGCCCGGGTCTGGGAGACCTGTTCCGCAGCCTCGTAGATCTCGCGCATCCGTTTGCTGCGCCCGACGATGTTGTCCAGCCGGTAGCGGGTGCGGAGCGCCTGCTGCAAACTCCGGGTCTGCTCCAGGAGCCCTTCCCGCTCGCGGATCACGTGCTGCTGGAGGTTCACCGTCTGGCCGATCAGGGAAGCCACGATGGTGAGCACCCGGACATCTTCTTCGAAGGAGGTCTCCTCCGCGAAGAGGCGATCCACGCTCAAGACCCCGAGGGTTTCCCCGCCCACCTTGATGGGCACGGCGATGAATGCGATGGGCTGCGCGCCGAGGTCCCCGCGCGACCGGGTCCGATCCAGGAACAGAGGCTCCTGTCCGATGTCGGGGATCACCATGGGCAGGCCGTGCTGCATCACCTTGCCCAGGATGCCTTCCCCCATCTGGTATTTCCCCCGGGCCATCTCTTCCGGGGTCATGCCGAGCGCCAGCCGGATGGAGAGTTCGCCGGTGGTCGCATCGTAGAGCAGGATGGTGCCCTTCCGCATCCCCATGAAGGAGTTCAGGATCCGGAGGGTGCCGGTCAGACTCTGCTCCAGATCCAGTGACGACCCCAGGATCTTGCTGATCTCATACAGGGTCGTGAGTTCCAAGACCCGGCGATTCGATTGCTGGCGCTCGCCGATGTGTGACACGGGCTTTGGTCTGGCCTCCGTCAGGTCGCGGGTCGTAAGGCCAAGGGGAAAACCTACCACATGGCGCAGGAATCAATGCGGACAAACCCCTCGGCCGTCGAACGGGGTGGAAGCAGCTTCTGTGCCATCGCTAGTCCCCCTGCTTCGAAGCTGCATCCGTGGTAAGCGTAACGAAGGGTTAGACGGAAACCTCGGGGGGGGAGGGCAGGGGAGAGCCCGGCAAGTGTGCCCACGCGACAGGCGCCTCGGCTGGCGATTGCCCAGATTTTCACCTTGGGCGCCTTGACTATGCGGGGAAAACTGTTGACACCCGGCTGGAGGCAGGGATAGAGTTCACTCCAATAGGGCACCCGCCTGGTGCCTTTACCGTAAAGCACCTTTATTTGCCCGCCATTCGATGGAACTCCACAGCCAGCGGCGACTGTCCCCGCCGGGCGGGGTCCGGGGCCCTTCCCGGCAAGACGAGGGTCGGGACCGGATGCCGAAGATCAGGGACACAAAAGGGGGAGGACCGATGAAGCGCGTGAAGTCATGGATGATGCTGGGGGCAATCGGGCTGGCGATCCTGACATGGGGGTTGGCCATCCCCGCTTTGGCCGGCGAGAAGATCGTCCTCAACGTGGTCACAGCCGGCGACACCAACATGCACGAACTGCAGAAGAACGTCTTCGGCCCGGCGTTCGTGCAGATGTTTCCGAACGTCGAGATCAACGCGGTCGGCAGCGGGCCGGGCGACCCGGGCAGCCGGATCATCTTCCAGAAGCTCAAGAGCGAGAAGGATGCCAACGTCGCCAAGTACGACATCGACGTGGCCATCGTCCACCAGAGCATCATGCCCGAGATGATCCAGAACGACCTTCTGGCCAAGTACGCCCCGGAGATCGGCACCTACAAGATGATGACCGCGGCGAACGGCCGGAACGCGCTGGGCTTCAACGTGGAAGGCTACGTCATGCCCATGTTCCAGAGCCAGGTGGTCCTGGCGTACCACCCGGACATGGTCACGAACCCGCCCAACACCTTCGATGAGCTGGTGGCGTGGATCAAGGCCAACCCCAAGAAGTTCGGCTACAACGGAATCAAGGGTGGCATGAGCGGCCAGGGATTTGTCACCGGCTGGGCCTACTGGAAGACGGGGAAGTACGACCAGTACGCGAAGGGGGCCTACGACAAGGGGGCGGAGGGCGGCTGGCCCGCGGCCTTCAAGGAGCTGAAGGGCCTGCCGGTCACCTTGACGACGGGGAATAACGACACCCTGGACAAGCTGAACCGGGGCGAGATCGCCATGGGGCCGGTCTGGGTGGACATGCTGATCAACATGAAGAATGAAGGCCGCATGGACCCCAAGATAAAGATGAAGCTGATCGCCCCCGGCCTCCCCGGGCAGCCCATGTATCTGGTGGTCACGAAGAAGGCGGCGAACTACGAGATGGCCAAGAAGTACGTGGAGTTTATCACCTCGCCCGAGCAGCAGGCCAAGGTGATCGTGGAGCGGCAGGGCTGGCTCCCCGGGATTGACGCCAAGCACGTGCTGCCGGTGGTGTCGCCCAAGGCCAAGGCCATGCTGTTCGGGGACGTCCCGCCGGATGCGCTGGAGAAGTACGGCCTGGTCTTCCCCCAGCAGCAGTATTTCAAGAATCTGCTGACGGCCTACGAAGAAAACTGAGACCACCGAGACCCGGGAGAGGGGGCGAGGGGTGAAGAATCCCTCGCCCTTTCACTATGCGACCCTCGCTCCGGATCGCCAGCCTGATCATCGCGCTCCCGCCCCTGGCCATTGTCGTCTGGCTGTTCTTCATCCCCTTCTTGTCCTCGGCGCACCTGAGCTTCCTGCGCGAGGACCAGTGGACCCTCCGGAACTATTTCCTGGTCTGGCGGCTCTACCGGTATGATATCCTCTATACGCTCTGGATCGCCTTCGTCAGCCTGGCCGCGGTCCTGGCCATCGCGGTGCTGCTCTGCGGATACCTGCGGGTTCACACCAACAAGCCGGTGGAGTTCCTCTTCAAGATCCCGTTGTTCATCCCCTTCGTGGTGGTCGGGCACGCCATGCGCGTCCTGCTGGCCCCCAAGGGGACGCTGAACTCCGTCCTCAGCCAGGTCGGCCTGATCAACCTCAACGATCCCCCCTCCATCGCCTTCGGGTGGATGGGCATCGCCGTCTCCCTGATCTGGAAGAACCTGGCCCTGGCCGTGCTCCTGGTGCTGGGGGCCTACCGGTCGGTGGACGAGACCTACCTGGAGGCGGCGCGGAACTTCGGGGCGTCCACCTTCCGTCAGATCCGGGACATCCTGCTGCCCATGTCGGCGGCATCGCTGGCCGTGGCCGGCGCGTTCATGTTCACTTCCATGCTGGCCTCCTTCTCCGTGCCGCTCATGATCGGCAGCGGGGAGCCGCCCCAGATGGTGATGATCGACGTCTACTACCGGATCAACTACCAGGGGGACTACGGCACGGCCAACGCGCTGGGGGTGGTCTCGTACCTGCTCGCCATGGGCGTGGCCGGCTACTACCTCCGGACGATCACCCGGAAGGAGACGTAACCGCAAATGAACGCAAATACACGCGAATGTTTCGGACCCAAAACATGTGCCGGAAGGTTTCTGTTCCCCAGAATAATTGGCGTCCATTTGCGTTCATTGGCGGTTGCATGTCAGGGGTTCTTGCGATGAACGCAAATACACGCGAATGTTTCGGACCCAAAACATGTGCCGGAAGGTTTCTGTTCCCCAGAATAATTGGCGTCCATTTGCGTTCATTGGCGGTTGCATGTCAGGGGTTCTTGCGATGTCCATGAGCAGGCGGGGGCTCCGAATGGCGGGGACCGTCCTGGCGGCGGTGATCATTTTCGGGCCGCTGTCCAGCCTGGTCATCTGGTCCTTTGCCGAGAAGTGGTACTGGCCGCATCTGTTCCCGCAGCAGGTCGGCCTCTTCTACTGGTCCAAGGTCCTTCAGGGGGACATGTTGCGGGCGCTCCAATCGGGCTTCCTGATCGCGGTGGTGGTCACGGTCCTGACGCTTCTGATCACGGTCCCCCTGGCGTACCTGCTGGCGCGCACCCCGATCCCGTTCAAGCCGGTGATCCTCATGATCTTCCTGCTGCCCCAGGCGTTCCCGCAGCTCCCCGTGTTCGTCAATTCCACCACCCTGCTCTATCGCATCAACCAGGGCGGGAAGTTCTGGGGCGTCGTTCTGATCCACATGGTGGGGGCGCTGGTCTTCGCGGTCTGGACCATGACGGCGGTGTTCAAGTCGGTGCCGGAGTCGCTGGAGGAGGCGGCCATCAACCTGGGCGCCTCCCGGCTCAAGAGCTTCTTCTCCGTGGCGTTGCCGCTGGCCACACCGGGCATCATCGCCAGCACGCTCCTGGTGTTCCTGTACTCGCTGGACGAATTCACCGGGACCCTGCTGGTCGGCAGCCCCTTCATTCTGACGTTGCCGGTGTACATGTACCGGACCTCGGTGGGATACGAGCTGCAGGTGGCCTCCATCAGCGCACTGATGCTCATGGTGCCGGGGATCGTGTTGCTGATCCTGTTGGAACGGTACATGAAGTCTGAATACCTCTCGATGTTCGGACGCATCTGACTCGAAGAGCCGAGAGCCGAGTGCCGAGAGTCGAGTCCCGCCTTCACGCGCTGTTTCTCGGCTCGCGGCTCTAGGCTCTCGGCTCTCAGAGGGGTGGCATGGTCGAAGTTCGGGTTGAGAACGTCCGCAAGACGTACGGCAGGGTCGAGGCCCTGAGGGGGGTCTCCCTCAACTTCCGGAGCGGGGCGCTGACCGCCATCCTGGGCCCCAGCGGGTGCGGCAAGACCACCCTGCTGCGGAGCATCGCCGGCTTCATCGAGGTGGATGCGGGTCGGATCCTCTTCGATGCTGAAGAGGTCACCGGGCTCCCCCCGCAGCGGCGTGGGACCGCCATGGTGTTCCAGAACTACGCCCTGTGGCCGCACATGACCGTCTTCGAGAACGTGGCCTACGGCCTGCGCCTGCAAAAGGTCCCCGCGGCCGAGATCCGCCGCCGGGTCCTGAAGGTGCTGGAGCTGGTCGAGATCGGGAGTCTGGCCGACGTGGAGTCGCGCAAGCCTTCCGCCCTGAGCGGTGGGCAGCAGCAGCGGGTAGCGCTGGCACGCGCCCTGGTGGTGGAGCCGAAGGTGCTGCTCATGGATGAGCCCCTCTCGAACCTGGACGCCAAGGTGCGCCAGCGCCTCCGCGTGGAGCTCCGCCGCCTCCAGAAGCAGGTGGGGATCACCGCCATCTACGTGACCCACGACCAGGAAGAGGCCCTGGCCCTGGCGGACACGGTGGTCTTGATGGACCAGGGGATGATCGTCCAGGTGGGCACACCCCAGGAGATCTACCTCAAGCCGACCACCGCCTTCGCCGCGGAGTTCCTGGGGGTCAGCAATCAACTGGAAGGAGAAGTCACCGACGGGAAGCTGGTCGTGGCAGGCCAGTCCATCCCCTACACGGGCCCCGTCCGGGGCAAGGTCACCGTCATCTTCCGCGCGTCAGACGTTCAGATGGAGGAGCCGTCGGCACCGCCTCGGGGGGGCACGGTGGCCCTGACCGGGGTGCTGGAAGAAAGCCTGTTCCTGGGCGCCCACTACCGGCATTACATCCGCCTGGCGGACGGTATGGTGATGGCCGACAGCCCCGACCTCCGGCGGCCCGGCCCGATTCGACTGGTGCTCCCTGCCGACAAGGTCCAGGTGTATGGGGAACAAGAAACGTAAAACGTGAAACGTAATGGTTCCTTACGTTTTACGTTTCACGATTTCCGAGCTGACTCACGTGGTGCGGGCGTGATGACGTTACGAGCAAAAGGGAAGTCCATTATCCTGGACACCGACCCCGGCATCGGTAGCCCCGGTTCCGACGTGGACGACGGTCTGGCCATCGCCCTGGGACTGCTGCATCCTGGCTGCGATCTGTTGGGGCTTACTATCGTGGCCGGGAATGTGGTCCATGAGGAGGGCCTGCCGAACGCCCTCCGCCTGCTGGAGATTGCGAGGCGGACCGAGGTGCCCGTCGTACCGGGCGCGACCCGGCCGCTGCTCCGGGACCCCAGCCGCATCCGGGAGTTGATGGGGGCGCGACGCCGCCAGGCCGTGGAGCGGTTCTGGGACGTGCCGCCGTTTGACCCGCCGACCCTGGCCCCGGCCACGTCGCGCGCCGCCGAGTTCATCGCCGACACCGTCCGGGGTCGGCCGGGCGAGGTGACGATCGTCGCCATCGGCCCCTGCACCAATGTCGCGGCCGCGTTGCTTCTCGATCCCGCCGTGGCGAGGTCGGTTGCGGAGATCGTGGTCATGGGGGGCGCGATCCGCGTCCCGGGCCTGGTCACACCGGCGGTCGAGTTCAATATCGGCTATGACCCCGAGGCGGCCGCCGTCGTCCTGGCCTCCGGCGCGCCGGTGACCCTGGTCCCTCTGGACGTCACGACACGAACCTTCATGACCCCCTCCGACCTGGAGCGGATCGCCACCGGCGGGACCCCGCTCCACGACTTCCTGGCCAAGACCAGCCGGCCCTGGCTGCGCTTCGCCACGGAGATCCGCGGCCTCCCGGGCTTCTGGCTGCACGACCCCCTGGCCCTGGCCTATGTCTTGGATCCAGCGATCCTGAAACTCACCCCCATGCACGTGGCCGTCGAGCTTGGCGGGGAATTGACCGCGGGCCAGCTCCTGGGATACCCTGAATCAGCTCGATTTCTCATCCCGGCGCCGGGTCCGCTGAACGCGCGGGTTGCCCTGGACCTGGATGCGCCTCGCTTCATGGAACTGTTCCTCGGGGCCCTGGCCCGCCAGCACCCTGAAAAAGGAGACACAACATGTCGCATCGAACGATCCTCACAGTCGTCCTGAGCTTTGCCCTCTTGAGCGGCGGGGTCCTGCTGGGGCCATCGAGGTTGCCGTTTGGTCCAGGGCCGGCCTTGGCCGCGACGGAACTGCAATTCCTCTCGGTGGCCCGCGGAGAGCCTCGCCGCCAGGCCGTCCTGGCGGCCATCGCCGACTTTGAGAAGGCCAACCCCGGCGTGAAGGTCGTCCTCTCCGAGATTCCCTTCGACCAATACTTCCAAAAGGCGGCCATCGCCCTCTCCTCTGGCAGTGGCATAGATGTCTTCGACGTGGACAGCCCGCTGGTGGCCTCCTATGGGCACCAGGGCGCCCTGCTCCAGCTCGACAAGTACTACAGCAAGGAGAACGCGCAGGACTTCACCAAGGTGGAGCGGGACCTCGCCACCTACAAGGGCAAGATGATCTCGGCCCCCATGGGCTCCACCAGCGTCGGCATGTTCGTCAACGTGGACCTCTTCAAGGCCGCGGGGTTGAAGCTCCCGGGCACCGACCCCAAGGAGCGGATGACCTGGGACCAGGTGGTGGAGCTGGCGAAGAAGGTCCAGGTGGACAAGAACGGGAATAAGATCCCCGATGTGTGGGGCCTCGCCTTCCAGCAGTACGACCGGCCGTACATGATGCTGCCGCTGATCCTGTCCAACGGAGCCGGCGACCTCAGCCCCGACGGGACCACGGTGGACGGCTTCCTCAACAGCCCGGCGGCCATCGAGGCCGCCCGCTGGTACGGCGATACCTTCAACAAGCACAAAATCTCGCCCCGCGAGCAGATCCCGAACCTCTTCTACACCGGCAAGCTCGCCATGTACGTGGCGCCTTCCTACGAGGCCAACACCCTCAAGAGCCAATATCCCAACGTGAACTGGGTCCTCGTCCCCCACCCCTACTTTAAGAAGCCGGTGACGGAGACCGGGGCCTGGCATGCGGGGGTATTCTCGGGCACGAAGCATCCTGACTTGGCCGTGGCGCTCCTCAAGGCCTACACCGATCCGGAGCCGGCCAAGCGGAACTACAAGATCATGAACTATATGCCGGTGCGGGAGTCCACCTTCAAGGCGTTGCCCGAGACCTTCGAGGTGATGCCGAACAAGCTCTTCTACTGGGAGATCGTCCAGACCGCAATCGCCCGGCCGCGCACGCCGGCCTACCGCGAGTACGAGGACCTGCTGCGCCAGGCCTTTGCGAACGTGCGCCAGGGGGCGGATGCGGCCAAGGAGATGAACACGGCCGCCGAGAAGATCAACGCGCAGTTGCGCCGCTACAAGTAGGCCGCGCCCGCCCGTGACCCGTCGTCGCGCCTGGTCGGTGGTCCCGTACCTCTTCATCGCGCCCGCCATGGTGGGGTTCGGGCTGTTCAAGCTCTACCCCATCATGGAGGGGCTGCGCCTCTCGTTTTACGAGGTCCGGCCGATCGCCAGGACGCAGGAGTTCATCGGCCTGGCCAACTTCGCTGAGCTGGTGCGCGATCCGGTCATCCTCAAGGCCACGGTCAACACCCTCCTTTTCAATCTTGCAGTCACCCCGGTACAGGTCGTCCTGGCCCTGGGGTTGGCGGTGCTCGTCAACCGGAAGGGGCGGATGATCCAGGTCTTCCGGTCCCTGTTCTTCATGCCCGCCGTCATTTCCCTGGTCGTGGCGTCCATCATCTGGAAGCTGATGTACGCGCCGGATAGCGGGCTCATCAACGGCCTGCTGATCGCCGTGGGCTTGCCCGCCCAGACCTTCCTGACCAGCCAGTCTCAAGCCATGGCGTCGCTGATGGGCATGGTCGTCTGGAAGGGGGTGGGCTACTGGATGGTGATCCTGCTCGCCGGGCTGAAGGAGATCCCCGAGAGCATCCAGGAGGCGGCCATCGTGGATGGGGCGGGGTCGGGGCGGCGATTCTTCTCGGTCACGCTTCCCCTGCTTTCGCCGACCCTGGTGTTTGTGGTGGTGGCGGACACGGTGATCAACTTCCTGCTGTTCGTTCCGGTGTACGTCATGACGCAGGGGGGGCCGTCCGAGGCCACCACGTTGCTGATGTTCGAGGTGTACCGCAACGCCTTCATCTACACCCGCTTCGGCTACGCGGCGGCGATTTCGACGGCCCTGCTCCTGGTGATCGCCGTCGCGGTGAGCATCCAGATGCGCTTCTTGCGCGTCGAGTTCGAGTACTGAGCCATGGGGGTTTCGGCCGGTCCGACCCGCACTGCCTCCGCACGCTTCGTCCGACGCGCGCTGATGTACCTCCTGTTGCTCGTGATCACGATTGTCTCGGTGCTTCCACTGGTCTGGGCATTCACCTCGTCGCTCCGCCCGGACGACGAGATCTTCCGGTACACGACACGCCTCTCCTGGAAGACCCTCCTGCCGATCGGCGGGACCTTCCGGAACTTCCGGGAGATCCTGTTCGAGGATCGCTTCGCCCGCTTCTTCGGGAATAGCCTCTACGTGGCCGGCACCACGATCGTGCTGGGGCTCCTGGTGAACTCCCTGGCCGCCTTCGGCTTCGCGCGGTTCACCTTCCGCGGCCAGAAGCTGCTCTTCGGCCTCGTGCTGGTCACCTTCATGGTGCCCTTCGAGGTCATCGTCCTGCCGCTCTACCTGGTGGTCCGCTCCATGGGGTGGCTGGATACCTACCGGGCCCTGATCATCCCGGCGGTGCCGGACGCCTTCTCCATCTTCCTCATCCGCCAGTTCATGGCGAAGCTGCCCAAGGATATGTTTGACGCCGGGCGGGTGGACGGGGCCACGTGGTGGGACCTCTACTGGCGGATTGCGCTGCCGAACGTGAAACCGGCCCTCATCACGGCCAGCCTGCTGCTCTTCCTCAGACAGTGGGATGCCTTCTTCTGGCCCCTGGTTGCCACCTCTTCCCTCGAACTGACCGTCATCCAGGTGGCCCTCACCAAGTACATGACCGAGTTCATCACCTACTGGGGGCGGCTTCTGGCCGGATCCATGCTGGCCACCATTCCCATCGTGGTCCTCTTCTTCATGCTCCAGAAGTACTACGTCCAGAGTGTCGCTTCGACCGGAATAAAAGGGTAGTCCCCCCGTCTGCCATGGTCGGCCTCCGTTTCCCGCAGGCCCTGGTCCTCATGGTCCCCGGCGCGATCCTTCTCCTGCTCCTGGAGCGCGTCCTCAAGGCGGAGTCCCTCGCCTTCTTCGGCCAGCTCTAACCCATCCGATACATGCGTATGGTATCCGAAACAGGAGATGGGCGACGGGAAGCAACAACCCGGAAGGGGAATGGGAACCTTCCCTCCTGGGATTGACGATCTCACTGCGCCGGGCCAGAGGTGGAGAATGCCCTTGACGTGATGGAGGACCTCCCCGTACGATGCGGCCACAGGAAGAAGAGGTCCAAGTCACGACGAGCATGCATCAAACTGCGGTCCAGGATAAACCCCAACTCCTCCAACGGTGCAGGAACTTCTCGGCCATCAGGACCTCCGAACCACAATGGTCTACACCCATGTCCTGAATCGGGGAGGCAGGGGTGTCCGCAGTCCGGCGGATACGCTGTGATGACGCAGACTTGTGTTTGTCTTATACCGATCCGTATAAGATGCCGTGAGAAGATGACGCCAACCGACCGACAGGCCCAAGAATTCGCCACTTGCGTGCGAAGACATCCGCTTATGAACGTGCGTGTTATCCTGACAGGGATTCAGGTGTTTCGTTCTTACGCGGACCCATACACTCAATAGATAGACGCACAAGACTTTAACGGTTCAGGAATCCAACATGTACATCCCGGCATCATTTCGAGTGTCCGAGGAAGCTGCGATCTTCTCATTTATCGCCCGTTACGATTTCAGCACAATCGTCACTTCGTCGGCCAGTAACGGGATGATCGCGACGCACGTCCCCATTCTCGTGAAGCGAGTTGGGGATCGTGCGGTACTTCAAGGTCACGTCGCACGAGCAAATGGACACTGGCGAGACTTCGATGGAAGCACACAGGCGCTCGCGATTTTCCAGGGTCCGCATGGGTACGTTTCGCCAACCTGGTACACGACCGCACCTGCTGTTCCAACCTGGAACTACGCGGTGGTCCACATATACGGCCGGCCCCTCGCGACAGAGGATCGCCAGGTGGCCTCGGGTATCTTGGAGGCTCTCGTCCGAAAATATGAGAGTCACCGTTCGCACCCGTACCGGACGGAAGAACTGCCCGAGAACTTCTATGAACAGATGGTGAGCAGGATTGTGGCCTTCGAGATGCCTATCGATAAGATCGAATCAAAATTCAAGCTCGGGCAGAACCGATCCAAAGAAGATCGGGAGGGCACGCTCAAAGGTCTCATAGCCGAAGGATCGCCAAGTGCTGCTGCGCTTGCAGCCTTCATGAGTGAACACGCAAACGTAGACACGGGCGTCTAACACGGCATGCAGCCGGCGGCGCAGGAGCGTTGGCAGGCGCCGCGGCTGATGCCTGGGCGTTAGCCAGACGTCACTCATTCATTTCGTAAGGAGGTCAACAATGCGAATGCTCATGCACGCCAAGTTCCCACACGCCAAGTTCAATGCGGCCGTCAAGGATGGCACGGCGGGGCAGAAGATCCAGCGGATTCTCGAAGAAACCAAACCCGAAGCAGTCTACTTCACGGAATACGACGGTCATCGAGGTGCGATCCTGATCGTGAATGTGGACGATCCATCCAAGGTGCCAGCTCTAGCGGAACCCTGGTTTCTTCTCTTTGATGCCGACGTGCAGTTCCACATGGTCATGAGTCTGGAGGAACTTGGACGGGCCGGCCTTGAGGCACTCGCCAAGAAGTGGTCTTAGGGGCATGTGCAACCGGGAAGATAGGTAACAGAATAAACCGGCAACATGGGTAACACTTGCCGTCTACGCTCGGATGATGTAGTCCCGTTCGTCAATCCGTCCCAACAGGACGCGGCAGAAGTAGATCGACCAGATGCCATCGGCCACCTCCTCGAGGCCGATCGGGTGTTGCTTGAGGGCGTTGGCGATGAACACAAGCCGTTTCTTGAACCGGACCGTCCCGGCGTTGGTGACGCGCTTGACGATGAAGTGCCCGGGATATTCGATCGGCGGCAGGGCGTCGGGATACGCGCGCGGGGAGGGCCGGTAGAGCGAGGCCGGCGTCCGGCCCTGCAGGGCCTGGTGGGGCCGCTCGTCATTGTAGAGGCGGCGGAAGGCGGTGAACGCCCGTTGCTGCAGCGCCAGATTGGCCCGCGGGGGACGGATCGCTTCGCCTTTGAGCGTCTTGTAAAAAAGGTACCGGACACCATTTGGGGGCTAACCTGTTGATTTGCTTGATAGGCGATTCCAATTCTTGCCGGTCGACGATCCAGGTAGAGAG
>Ga0080064_1002118_pt1 | contig 35459 bp, 35 predicted proteins | sample Subgrocontami54m_FD_69260 | JGI IMG/M metagenome (GOLD analysis project Ga0080064, IMG submission 69260) | Subsurface groundwater microbial communities from S. Glens Falls, New York, USA - GMW46 contaminated, 5.4 m (SPADES assembly) (version 2) ...
CGTCGCCTGCATGCGCAAGCTGATCATCATCCTCAACGCCATGATGCGGGATGGCCTTCCATGGGATCCCGCGCGCACTGCCATAACCTAAGGAGTAAGACAGTTGCTCTCCACGATGTGGCGAGGGGCTGCTCTGATCGGGCGATGAGCCGGACTCGCACTACTGCGTGAGCGGGCGAAGTTGACCGGGTGAGGCGGCGGGGCTAGATTTTCGACTACCAGTCACTAATCACCAGTCACCAACCCACAACGAGGTGCCCATGGACTACCCGATCATCGCGAAGCCGCCGGTCGAGGCGTTCAAGGTGCGGCCGAACCTCGACGACTACGAGAAGATTCGCTCCGCGTTCCACTACCCGGACGTGATCAAGGAGCTGGACGGGCTGCCGGGCGGTGGGCTGAACATCGCGTACGAGTGCATCGACCGGCACCTGGCGCACGGACGCGGCGACAAGCTGTGCTGGCTGTGGGAAGGGAAGGACGGGACGCAAGAGCAGTACACGTACGCCGACGCCGCTCGCATGTCGAACCAGTTCGCGAACGTACTCGCGACGCTCGGCATCGCGAAGGGCGACCGCGTCTTCTGCTTCATGGACCGCGTGCCGGAGCTGTACGCGGCCGTCTTCGGCACGCTGAAGGCGGGCTGTGTGACCGGGCCGCTGTTCTCGGCGTTCGGTCCCGATGCGGCGGGCGATCGTCTCGCCGATGCCGGCGCGAAGGTGCTGGTCACCTCGCCCGACCAGCGCGCGAAGATCGCGGCGATGAAGCCGAATCTGCCCGACCTCAAGCACATCATCATCGTCGAACACGGCAAGGAGCCGGCGCTGGAGCCGGGCGAGCTTTCGTGGAACGCGCTGATGAAGGATGCGCCCGAGACGTTCGACATCGTCCACACGTCGCCGGAGGATCCTGCGGTGATGCACTACACGTCGGGCACGACGGGCAAGTCGAAGGGCGCGGTGCATGTACACAACGCCGTGCTCGGGCACTACGCGACGGGCAAGTACGTGCTCGATCTGCATCCCGACGACATCTACTGGTGTACGGCCGACCCCGGCTGGGTGACCGGCACGTCGTACGGTATGTTCGCGCCGCACTCGAACGGCGTCACGTCGGTGATCTACGAGGGCGGGTTCTCGGCCAGCAAGTGGTACGACGTCGTCCAGCGGCACAAGGTAACGGTGTGGTACACGGCGCCGACGGCGATCCGCCTGCTGATGAAAGCCGGCGACGAGATCCCGAAGAAGTACGACCTCTCGAGCCTCCGTTACACGATGTCCGTCGGCGAGCCGCTGAACCCGGAGGCCGTCGTGTGGTCGAATCGTGCGCTCGGGCTGCCGTTCCACGACAACTGGTGGCAGACCGAGACGGGCTCGATCATGATCGCCAACTATCCGATCCTGCCGATCCGCCCCGGCAGCATGGGCAAGCCGATGCCCGGCATCGAGCCGGGGATCATCGACGAGCAGGGCAACCTCAAGCCGTTCGGCGAGGAGGGCGACCTGGCCGTACGGCCCGGGTGGCCGTCGATGTTCCGCACATACTGGAACAACAAGTCGATGTACGACTCGAAGTTCAAGAACGGCTGGTACATCACCGGCGACCGCGGCCGCATGGACGCCGACGGCTACTTCTGGTTCGTCGGCCGCTCCGATGACGTGATCAACACGGCGGGACATCTCGTCGGCCCGTTCGAAGTGGAGAGCGCGCTGATCGAGCATCCGGCCGTCGCGGAGGCGGGCGTCATCGGCAAGCCGGATCCGGTGGCGATGGAGATCGTCAAGGCGTTCGTGACGCTGAAAGACGGCTACGAGCCGTCGGACAAGCTGCGCGGCGAGCTGCTGCAGTTCTGCCGCAAGAAGCTCGGCCCCGGCGTCGCGCCGCGCGAGATCGACTTCATCGACGTGCTGCCCAAGACGCGATCCGGCAAGATCATGCGCCGCCTGCTGAAAGCGCGCGAGCTGGGGTTGCCCGAGGGTGACACGAGCACGCTGGAGGAGTAGCGGCGCCGGCGTGGCGCCGCGATGGTCCGCTCATACGGGGGTCGATCGCGCGCAATGATGCCCCCCCTTGACGCGCGGGTCTCAGCAACCAAGCTGGACCGACGAGGCGGTGGAGCCTGCACAGGCCAACCGACCTCGTCGGTCAGCAGCCAGCGTCCGTCGCCCTGCTCGGGTCAGGCGCCGCTGGCTGGTAGACGCAGCAGGGCTCTTGGGCAAGGTGGTTGCCCGTCGTGGCCCAGGCGCGCGCCCGGGAGCCGCCGCAGACCTCCTTGAAATCGCATTGGCCGCACTTGCCCTGGAGTTGCGCCGGGTCGCGGAGCGATCGGAACAACTCCGAGTCACGGTAGAGCGAGGCGAGCGAGGCGGTGCGGACGTTGCCGGCGCACAGCTGCAGGAATCCGCTGGGGTAGACGTCGCCGACGTGCGAAATGAAGCAGAACCCCTTGCCGTCGTTCACGCCTTTCTCGGTTGGCGCTTTGCCCTCGCGGAACGCGTAGCCGGCGCCGGTCAGCTCGAACTCCTTCGGCTGGTCGCCGGACGCGGCCTTCGCGCGCCGCCGTTGGATGAGCACGCGCCGATAGTGCTGCGCGGCCGTCGTGCGGACGCGGAACGGCACGCGCTCCGACAGGTCCGCCAGCCACTGCAGCACCTCCTCGTGCTCGCCCGGCGTCAGCATCGCGTCCTGCTGCCCACGGCCCGTGGGGACGAGGAAGAAGGCGTTCCAGACAGTCGCGCCGATCTGCCGCACGGCGTCCGCGATGGCCGGCAGATCGGCGATGTTGTGGCGGCTGACGGTCGTGCCGATCTGTAGCGGCAGTCCGACATCTCGCACGTCCGCGGCGATCTCGCGCGTGCGCTGATACGCGCCGCGTACGCGGCGAAACGTGTCGTGCACCTCCGGGCAGGAGCCGTCGAGGCTGACGTGCACCATATCGACGCCCACATCGCGCACGCGCTCAATCGCCGCGCGCGTGACCAGCCTGGTCGCGCTCGGCGAGAAGCCGACCTTGAGCCCGCGTTCGACGGCGCCACCCAGGATGTCGAATACGTCGCGCCGCATCATCGGGTCGCCGCCGGTGACGACGAGGATCGGCTTGCCCAGATCGACGATCTGGTCGAGCACCTGGAACGCCTCTTTAGTGGTCAACTCGTTCGCGTCGCGCTGGGGCGTGGCCTCGGCGCGACAGTGGATGCACGACAGCGCACACGCCCGCGTGATCTCCCAGGCCAGCGTGAACGGTGTGCGGTCGAAGTCAACGTCGAGATACGGCGGCCGTGCCGGTGAAGTTGATGCGGTCTCCATCACACCTCCAGTGCCTCTGGCGCGCGGATCTCGTCGTCGGTCAGGTAGCAAGCGGGGTCCGAACCCCAGAGGTCGCCTGTGGCTGCTTCGGCGCGGACCCGCAGGTTGCCGTTGCAGATATCGAAGAACCGGCAACTCGCGCAGCGCCCGTTGATGAACTCCCGCCGGTTCCGGAGGCCGCCGAGCAGCGGGCTCGACACGTCGCGCCAGATCGCGCTGAACGGCCGCTCGCGGATGTTGCCGAGCGACAGGTGCCACGAGAACTGGTCGGGATGCACCTCGCCCAGGTTGTCGATGCACCCGATGCCCATCCCGGAACTGTTGCCGCCGTTCCAGCGCAGAAGCCGCAGCACCTCCTCGGCTCGCTCTGGCTGCTCGCGCTTGATGCGCAGGTACAAGTACGCCGCGTCGGCGTGGTTGTCGACCGTCAGCACTTCCTTCTCGATGCCCTGGCGGTGCCAGTCGAGCACCTGGTCGGAGAGGAGGTCAAGCGCGCGGCGCGTCTCCTCGGGCCCCAGGGCGTCGGCGGAGATCTTCTTGCCGCGCCCGCTGTACGCGAGGTGGTACATGCAGAAGCGTGGGATGTCCTCCTCCTCGAGCAGCCGCAGGATCTCGGGCAGGTGATGCTGGTTGCGGCGGGTGATGGTAAACCGCACGCCGACCCGCACGCCCGCCTCGCGGCAGGCGCGGATGCCGGCGAGCGCCTCGTCGAACGCGCCGCGCTTGCCGCGGAACTTATCGTGGATATCCGACAGCCCGTCCAGGCTGATGCCTGCATACGAGAAGCCCTGTGCCTGCACCTCGCGCGCTACTTCCGGCGTAATGAGCGTGCCGTTGGTAGAGAGCACAGCCCGCAGCCCGCAGTCGCGCGCATGGCGGGACAGCGTGAACAGGTCCGGTCTCGTCAGCGGCTCGCCGCCGGAGAACAGCACAACGGGCACGCCGAAATCCGCCAGATCGTCGATAACGCCCAGCGCTTCGACGGTCGTCAGCTCGCCCTCGTACGCTCGGTCTCCAGCGGCCGCATAACAGTGCACGCAGTGCAGATTGCAGCTCCGCGTAACGTTCCACACGACCACCGGCCGCTTGTCCTGCGAAAAATGGAGCAGGTGCGGAGGCAGATCCGCCGATCGCCGCTCGTATCGCAAAGCATCGCCAGCGGTGACTGTCCCGCAGAGCAGGCGTGAAAGGCTCAGCATGGAATCCTCCCCGCAGCTACGCACCCGATGCCTTCTCGCGCCTGATGCCGACCGCGTTCCTGGTTCAACTCTGGCATCCGCTGCGAGCGAGCCACCAGAGCCGATCGTCCCGGCGGCGGCGGCATTGGACCGGAAGATGCGTGGCTTTGCGTATAGCTTGTACCGGCGCGCCTCCGCCTGCTATAACCCACGCAACGGCTACGACCGGGACGAGTAGCGGCGTACAACGGCAGGCAGAGAGGGCGCGGATGTTGCGAGCGCCCGCCGGAGCGTCGCGAACACCACCCGCGAGCTGCATCCCGAAGCGTGACGACGTGCGCCTACGGCGCACGCCACGGGCGCTGTAGGCGATGACGCTGGCCCCGTTAGAGGCTGAATCGAGGGTTCGCTGATGGCGGACCGAACTCGGGGTGGAACCACGGAGCGCGTCTCCCGTCCCTGTGCGGATGGTGACGCGCTTTTTTTGCGCCCGAGGAGGAAGCCGATGGCCCTGGATCAATATCCCAAAGACGAGCGCCTGTACCGCATGCGCCACTCCGCCGCGCACATCATGGCGGAGGCGGTGCTGGAGATGTTTCCGGAGGCGAAGTTCGCCATCGGGCCGCCGATCGATAGCGGCTTCTACTACGACTTCGAGTTGTCGCGGCCGCTGACGCCGGAGGATCTGCCGGACATCGAGGCACGCATGCGGAAGCGCATCGCGTCCGACATCGGCTTCGAGCACAGCACGATGACGAAAGCCGAGGCGCTCCAGCAGTTCGCCGGGCAGCCGTTCAAGATCGAACTGATCGAAGGCATCACGGACGAGCACGTCTCGCTGTACAAGCAGGGCGCGTTCCTCGATCTCTGCGAGGGCCCGCACGTCCAGCGAACCACCGAAGTGCCGCCGTTCAAGCTGACGAGCGTCGCGGGCGCGTACTGGCGCGGCGACGAGAAGCGCCCGATGCTCCAGCGCATCTACGGCGTGATGTTCGAGACGCAGGCGGAGCTCGACGACTATCTCGCGCGCATGGAAGAGGCCGCGAAGCGCGATCATCGCAAGCTTGGGCGCGAGCTGGAGATCTACATGACGAGCGACCTCGTCGGTTCGGGGCTGCCGCTGCTGCTTCCGAAGGGCGCCACCATCCGGCGGCTGCTGGAGGAGTACATGCTTACGCAGGAGCGGGAGTCGGGTTATCAGCACGTATACACACCCGATCTGGGTAAGGTCGAGCTGTACAAGACCAGCGGCCACTGGGAGCACTATCGCGACAGCATGTATCCGCCGATGCAGCTCGAGCATGAGGAGTTGGTGCTGACGCCGATGAACTGCCCTCACCACGTGCTGATCTACCAGAACAAGCAGCACAGCTACCGCGAACTGCCGATTCGCATCGCCGAATTTGGCACGATGTACCGCTACGAGAAGTCAGGCGTCGTCGGCGGTCTGAGCCGCGTACGCGCGATCAACCTCAACGACGCGCACATCTTCTGTACGGCTGACCAGATCAAGTCGGAGTTCGCCGGCGTCATGCGTTTGGTCGAGCGTGCGTACGCGACGCTGGGCATCACCGATTACTCGTACCGCCTCTCGCTGGGTGACCGGTCGAACACGGAAAAGTACGTGCAGAACGACGCGATGTGGGAGCTGGGCGAGCGCGTCCTTCGCGAGGCGATGGAGGAACTGAACCTGCCGTTCTACGAAGCACCCAACGAGGCGGCGTTCTACGGGCCGAAGCTCGACATCCAGATCCGCGACGTGCTGGGACGCGAGGAGACGATGTCGACGATCCAGGTGGACTTCCACTTGCCGAACCAGTTCGACCTCGCGTACATCGGCGAGGACGGCGAGAAGCACCGGCCGGTGATCCTCCATCGCGGCGTCATCGGCGCCACCGAGCGGATGATGGCGTACTTGATCGAGCTGTACGCCGGGGCATTCCCGACGTGGCTGGCGCCCGTGCAGGCGATGGTGATCCCGATCGCTGACCGCCACGCCGACTACGCGCATGACGTGCTGACGCAACTCCGCACCGCCGGGTTGCGCGCCGAGATCGATGCGCGCAGCGAGCGAATGAATTCGAAGATCCGTGACGCGCAGTTGCAGAAGATCCCGTACATGCTCGTCGTCGGCGACCGCGAGGCCGAAGCACAGGCCGTCGCCGTACGGACGCGCGCCGGCGAGGACCTGAAGTCGATGCCGGTGTTCCAGTTCATCGATCGGCTGAACGATGAGATCGCAACAGCGATGGAGCCTGAGGAGGCGGGACCTGATCTGGGCGGCTAGAGGTTGGAGGTTGGAAGTTGGAGGCACCGCCTCGTGAGCGGGCGTGCTATCGGCGGCGGGCGCATTTCGCGATCGCTGCGGCCGGCGCGCCTGGCGGGGCGAGCGGTCGTGCGCTGGGCCGGCACGTACGCATCGTGGGGCGAGCGTCGCAAGCGCAAGCGCGAGCAGTTTGTGATGCGCACGGCGGAAGACGTCACGCGCACGATGGGCGACATGAAGGGCGCCGTGATGAAGTTCGGGCAGATCCTCTCGCTTATGAGCGGGGTCGTGCCCGACGAGATGAGCGCCCAACTCGCGACGCTGCAATCGAACGCGCCGCCGATGTCGTACCACCTTGTTGAGGAGGTGTTCGAGCGCGAGTTCGGGAAGCCGCCGTCGAAAGTCTTCCAGACGTTCGAGCATGAGCCGTTCGCGGCGGCGTCGATCGGGCAGGTGCATCGCGCAACACTGCACGACGGCACGCGCGTCGCGGTGAAGGTGCAGTACCCCGGGGTGCGCGAAGCGATCGGCCACGATCTGGCGAACGTCGGGATGCTGATCAGCATGGCGGGCGTCATATCACGCGGCCTCGACGCGGGGCCGATCGTGCGTGACCTGAAAGACGGCATCCTCGGCGAGCTGGACTACCTGCGCGAGGCGGCGTCGCAGCAGCGCTTCTACGACGAGTTCGAAGGCCATGCCTTCATCCGCATCCCGCGCGTCCACCACGACCTGACAACGTCCTGCGTGCTCGTCCAGGAGTACATCGAAGGCAAGCCGTTCTCGTCGGCAGCGGAGCTGGGCGAGCCGGAACGGAATCGCATCGCCGAGATCATCTTCCGCTACGCCTTCGGCTCGATCTACAGGCATCATCTGTTCAACGGCGACCCGCACCCCGGCAACTACCTGCTGCTCGACGACGGCGGGGTCGCGTTCGTCGACTATGGCTGCGTCGCCGAGTTCAGCGACGAGACGATCGCCGGTCTGGCGCGTATTCTGCGCCCAGCGATGGACGGCGATCACGAGGAGTGGCGCCGCGCCGTCGAAGCGATCGGCATCCTGCGCCCCGACGCGCCGTTCTCGACCGAAGAGCTGTGGGAGCACATGCACTGGTACTGGGCGCCCGTACTGGAGGACGCAATCACGTTCGCGCCTGAGCTCGCGGCCGAGATGGTGCGCCGCAATACGCAAACGACGGGCATCGGCGGGCGCATCAACCAGCACTGCAACGTGCCAGAAGGCACGGTCTTCCTGACGCGGATCAACTTCGGACTGGCGGGCTTGCTCGCGAACCTCGGTGCGCGCGGCCCGTGGCGTGGCATCATCCGCGAATACATCGAGGGCGCGCCGCCGTGCACGGAACTGGGGCGAATCTCCGTTGCGACGACGCGCGGGCCTGCTGTGTGAAGGCCGTACCGGTCACCGACGGAGGACGGCCGGACGCAGAACCCGCGCGGACTGAAGTCCGCGCTACCTGGTGGAGCGATGTGCATGGCTCACAGCCGGGGACGGCTGTGCCACATGCCTACCCCAGCTTGGAGCCAAACTCCTCGAGGCGCTGTTCGAGGCGGCGCTGCTGGACCGAGAGCGTGAGGTCGCCGCGCGTCTTCTCCAGGATGCCGCGGACGCTGTCGGTCGTACGGCGCAGGCCGCCGGTCATCGCGTCGGGGTAGTCGACGGTGACGAGCACCGAATACATCTCGTCCATGTCGCGCAACCACGTCTCGCACTGCTCGACGTCGCCGGAGCGGAGCGTATCGAGCAGATGGCGGCGCAGCTCGCCGACGGCCTCGCCCATGCCGTTGAGGTACGCGGGCAGCTCGACGTCGAGCGATTCGGGCGTCGGCAGTTCGCGGCCCGAGATGAGCGCGAGTGTGATCGAGGCTTCCGCGAACTCCTTCTGCGAATCATGCACGAAGCCGGCGTGGTAGATGTCGGCGTGGCCCTCGAGGCTTTTCTTCGCCGTCGCTACCTGTGTGCCGGCCTTGCCGACGAGTTCCTGCGCGGTCGCGAAGTCGTTGCGATGCACGGCGCGGATGGCGTTCGCCGAGAAGCGGATCGCCTCGCGGCAGAGCGGGAGCGCCTTCTCACGCGCGACGTTCTTGTCCGCGAAGTCCGCGCGCACGCGGTCCATGATGGTGTCGAGCGTCTTGGAGATGTCGGTCATGACAGTTCGTAGTTCGTAGTTTGTAGTTCGTAGTTGAGAGTCATGGTGGGAGTGTACAGTTCACAGTTCACGGTTCACAGTTGGCGGTTCACAGTTCCGTGCTGCGTGTGGCGGGTTCTGAGCTGCAAACGGCCATCGAGGCGGAGCTGAAGCTCCGTTGCTACTTGATCCAGCGCTACATGTGCTTTGCACGCTCAGACGCCTGGAGTGAGCCAATGGTCTCGGCGCTGCGGCCGTAGATATCGGGTACGTCCCAGCCGTTGATGCCGGCGTAGGTGTCGATCTGGCTGCGGTGGTGGATGTCGTGTTCGAGCATCATCATCAGCACCCGCCAGCCGGAGAGCGCGCCGTCCGAATCGATCATCGCCACCTTGCGCTGGAGCCACGCATCGGGCGTGCCGTCGAGCGCGGCGTGCAGCTTGCCGGCGCTTTCTTCGAGCGCGGGCAGCCAGCGGTCGCGGCTGCTGACGTCGGGCGGCATCGGGCTGGTCCAGCCGTCGCCGCGATAGGCACTGGCGAAGTAGAGGCGGGCGCCGGCCATGTGGCCGATGAGCGTGTTGATGCTCCATGCCTTCTCGCCCTCGCCGATCGCAGGCGCCCAGCCGTCCGCACCGGACGGCAGCGCGGCTACGTCCCGCATCGCGCGGCGGTTGACGGCGTCGAAGTACCGAAGGAACGACGCGATGCTCTCGATCATGCCGATCAGAGGTCCTTCACGGCGTCCGGCAGATCGCCGTCGCGGGCGGCATCGATCATCGTGCGGGCTTCGTCAGGCAGGTCCATGCCGTAGCTCTCGAACTGGTTCTCGACCCAGCGGCCGATCTGGCGCGGGTCCTTGTAGTCCTCGGCGCGGCGCGGCGCGGTGCCGAATTCGCTGTGGATACGCGCAGCATCCTTGCCGACGGCGAAGCGCGAGAGCGCACGCGCGGTCTTGCCGCCGCAGTGCTGGCACGCCGGCACCACCTCGCGTTCCACATTGCGGACGAAGGCGCTCGTCAGGCGGGAGCATTTTTTGCACTTGTATTCGTAGATCGGCATGTGGGCAGTATATCTGGGCGGCTGGCACAGAACGGGCACCTCACCCGGCCCTTCGGGCCACACTCTCCACGACGTGGATACAAGGGGAGCGACTGGTGCTGCGTGGTGATGCATGGGGCGGGTGCGCCGCTCGCGGCTGCTATCAGAAGTCGTCGCCACCGAAATCGTCGTCGCCGTCAGCGCCGGCCATGACGGACTCCGGGTCTTCGCCGCGCTCGATGCGGTTGACCATATCGTCGAATTCGGGGCCGAGGTCTTCGCCGGCCTCATCGCCCATGCGGCGCGCCCAGCGGGCGACCGACTTCGGGTCGCTCTCGTCGAGGCCGTCCATGCTCGACGGGTCATCGAGGCTGATGCGGCCGCCATGCACGGCGAACTTCGACATCACGCGCGAGAGGCGGGCGCTGCCGCAGTGCTCGCACTTCGGGCGCACGGACGACGAGATGCTGCGCACGAAGACGGATGTCCGGCGCTTGCAGGCGAGGCAGCGATATTCGTAGATGGGCATGGCTTAGCGATAGCAGACGCGCCGGGCGCGATCAACCTTCAGGTGGCGTGTAGGCGTGGTGGCCCGCCGGCGGCCGGATGCCGTAGATGCGCGTCGGCGTGATGACAACGGTTGTCGCGGCACTGACGTCCGCATCGCCGTAGACGATGACGGCGCGGTAGGGTCCGTCCCAAGACGTGATGGCGCACCGTGGGTTCGCACGATGATCGCGCAGCCGTTGCGAGTCCGCAAACATCGGGACGTGGAACTTGCCATCGATCAGCCGCACTTCCAGCGGCGCGGCGTGGACAAGACCGCTCTTCGATACCGTCGAGATCGAGGTCATGCGCTCTTCGCCCCAGAACGCGATGAACTCCTCGGCAGACATCTGCCAGCCGCCGCCAATGAAGTTCACCGCGATTGCCGGTCCGGCCGTCTTCGAGCTCCGCTCGATGATCGCCTGTAGCTCCGCGATGGTCTCCGGTGTCTCATGCATCCCCTCGCCTCACCGCCTGTCCGGCCGTACGGCATCTTCGATGTGGATGATGTTCCGCAGTAGCCCATCGGCACCCAGCTCGATCGCGACGACGTCGATGCGTAGCGGCAGGTCAGCAGCGTCCGGGTGGCGCTCGATGTACCACTGGACGGCGACAAGCAGCTTCGCGGCCTTCTTGCGCGTGATCGACAGCGCCGCCATGCCCGGATATGCGCCGCGCCGCGTGCGCACTTCGACGAAGACGAGCGCGTCGCGATCGCGCGCTACGAGGTCGATCTCGGCGTCGCGGACGCGAAACTTGCGGTCGATGATGCGGAAGCCCTTCGCCTCAAGGTGCGCTGCCGCTGTGCGCTCGCCGAAGTCGCCAAGCGACTGCCGTTCGCTAGGCAAGCGCGGGCGCCAGCGAGGGGCCGCGCGCTTCGAGCGCCGCGCGCACCGGCGCGAACAGGCGGCGATGAATCGCGCACGGGCCGTGCTCGTCCAGTGCGCGCTTGTGTTCGGGCGTCGCGTACCCCGCGTTTCGGTCGAACCCGTAGGCGGGATGCACGGCGTGGTACTCCGTCATCATCGCATCGCGCGCGACCTTCGCGACGATCGATCCGGCGGCGATCGATGCGACGAGCGCGTCGCCGTGGATGATCGCGCGGTGGCGATACTCCGGCAGCGAGACGGCATCGATCAGCAGCAGATCCGGACGGCACGGCAGCGCGGCGACAGCCTGGCGCATCGCGAACTTGCGCGCCGCCGTCAGTCCGATGGTGTCGATGAGGTCGTGCGGCGCGACGCCAACGCCCCAGGCGCAGTCGGCGCGGATCTCCGCCGACAGGCGCTCTCGCTCATCGGCGGGGAGCATCTTGCTGTCGCGAAGAGCCGACCACCATACGCGCACGCGCCCCGGCTCGAGGATGACTGCGCCCGCCACGACCGGGCCGGCGAGCGGGCCGCAGCCGGCTTCATCGACGCCGGCGACGTGGCGGTAGCCCTGCCTCCATGCAGAGATCTCAGCGTTGAGCGTGGGCACCGCCTGGTAGAGGCCCATCGCGCCGATGCTATCACCGCGACCCTGACATGTAAAGAACAAGATCAATTCCTGGCCGCCCGTTTCGGGCACGGCGCACCTTGCCCCTACACTGTCGGCGCGGGGCGTGTGGCCCCGGGCTGAAGGAGGTCCCATGCCGATCGTACGGATAGAGATGTTTCCGGGGCGGACGCACGCGCAGAAGCAGGAGCTGGCGCGAGCCATCACCGAGGCGGTCGCGAACATCGCGCACGCCACGCCGGAAGCGACGATCGTGATCTTCTCGGAGATCGCGCGCGAAGACTGGGCGCAGGGCGGCAAGCTCGCTTCGGACGACGACTGACACGGGAAGACTAAGGGTTCTGCCGATGTGACGGCACAGCGCGAGCGGAGATACTCAACCAGAGCCGTCAGCGCCGGAGCGGGATACGGCCGTGCGCGTGGGGCGGGCGCAGCAGACAGGTGACGGGAACACCCACGGCCGGCCCGTGCGCCTCCGAAGCCTCTGTTATACTGACGCAACACGCCCCAGTGCCCCATTCGGCCCTACGGGGGAAAAGGTTAGGTTAGCCCATGAGTTCTCGCTGGCTGCGAAACAGCTTCATCTATCTGCTGATTCTGGTCGCCGTTGTCGCGATCGTCTTCTCGTTCTTCAGAAATGGCGACAGTTCGAAGAACATGCCGTTCGGAGACGTGATCACCAATGGACAGGCGTCGAAGCTTCAAAGCATCGAGGTCAGCGGTCAGAACCTGAGCATACGGCTCAAGAACGACTCGACGAAGTACACCTCGCGCATCGGCAACAACACCGACCTTGAACGGACGCTCAAGGACAACGGCATCCAGATCGGCGGCGCCGGCAGCGGCGACAAGGTAGTCGAGCTCAAATACAAGGAGCCGTCACAGTGGGGCGCCTGGACGGGGCTGCTCATCACGTTTCTGCCGATCCTCGCGTTCGGCGCCATTCTCATCTTCATGATGCGGCAAGCGCAAGGCTCCAATAGCCAGGCGATGAGCTTCGGCAAGAGCCGCGCGCGCATGTTCACCGGCAACAAGACGACGGTCACCTTCCAGGACGTCGCCGGCGTAGATGAGGCGAAGGAAGAACTCGCCGAGGTGGTGGAGTTCCTCAAATATCCGGAGAAATTCGCGGCGCTCGGGGCACGGATCCCGCGCGGCGTGCTGTTGGTCGGACCTCCCGGAACGGGCAAGACGCTGCTATCGCGGGCCGTCGCCGGCGAGGCGGGCGTGCCGTTCTTCTCGATCAGCGGCTCTGAGTTCGTCGAGATGTTCGTGGGCGTCGGCGCGAGCCGCGTTCGCGACCTCTTCGACCAGGCGAAGCGGAACTCGCCGTGCATCGTCTTCGTCGACGAGATCGACGCCGTCGGGCGCCAGCGCGGCGCCGGGCTGGGTGGATCACACGACGAGCGCGAGCAGACACTGAATCAGATCCTCGTCGAAATGGACGGGTTCGACACCAACACGAACGTCATTGTCATCGCGGCGACGAACCGCCCGGACATCCTGGACCCCGCGCTGCTGCGGCCGGGGCGCTTCGACCGCCAGGTGATTCTGGATGCGCCCGACAGCAAGGGCCGCGCGATGATCCTCGAGGTCCACACGAAGGGCAAGCCGTTCGAAAAGGACGTCGACCTTCCGACGCTGGCCAAGCAGACGCCGGGCTTTTCGGGCGCCGACCTGGCGAACCTCGTGAACGAGGCCGCCATCCTTGCGGCGCGCCGCAACAAGAAGAAGATCAGCATGAGCGAGTTCAACGAGGCCGTTGACCGCGTCATCGCGGGACCGGAACGCAAGAGCCGCGTGATCACGCCCAAGGAGAAGGAGATCATCGCGTACCACGAGGGCGGGCACGCCCTGGTAGGTCACTTGCTCGCGGACTCCGACCCGCCGTACAAGGTGAGCATCGTCTCGCGCGGGATGATGGGCGGGTTTACGCGCTACCTGCCCGAAGAGGACAGCCACCTCCGCTCGCGCTCGCAGTTCAAGGCCATGCTGGCCGCGGCGCTGGGCGGCCTCTGCGCCGAGGAGTTGATCCTCGGCGGCGAGGCGACGACCGGCCCTTCGAACGACCTGAGCAAGGCAACGAGCATCGCGCGCAACATGGTCACGCAATGGGGCATGAGCGAGCGGCTGGGGCCGCGGACGTTCGGGAACAAGCAGGAGCTGGTGTTCCTTGGCCGGGAGATCGGCGAGCAGCGGAACTACAGCGAGAAGGTCGCGGAAGAGATCGACGAGGAAGTGCGCCGCCTGGTCGACCACGCGTACCAGACCGCGCGGAACCTGCTGATCGCGAACCGCGATCGCCTCGACCGACTCGTGAAGATCCTGCTCGAGGTCGAGAACGTGGAGGGCGACGACCTGAAGCGCATTCTCGACGGCCTGGACCTGGAGCCGCCGCCCTCGAACGACCCGCCGCCGGCGGCGCCGCAGCCTGTCGAGGACATTCGCGAGTCGAACGAGACGCCGGGGCCGCAGCCCAAGCTGGGACCGCCCGGACTCGCATGGGGCAGCCAATCGAACATTATGCTGGACGCCGACGGCAGAGAACTCTAGGCCGAAAGATTCAGGCGCGATGCAAGAGGGCTCCCACGCGGGGGCTCTCTTCTGTTTGTACCGCTGGCGCGTAGATGCGCCATAGCGAATTGCAGGCGCGCATCGAAGAGGCAGAGCGTGAGCGCGGCGCGCTGGAGAAGCGCGTGTCCGATGCGTTTACGCGCGGCGACCATCGCGAAGGCACACGAGTGGCTACGCTGTTGGAGCAGCATCGGGCGCGGCTCGACGAGCTGTACGCGCGATGGATCGCCGCGGAGGAGCGCGGCTAGTTGAGGTTGTTCACCACCTGGAACGCCGGCGGCGTCATCCGCTGAAGCACCATGTACGATCCCGTCGGCGGTTTGATCTCCAGCGTGAACACCTGGTTTGTCCCGATCGTCGCGCCGGCCGCAAGCAGGTCGATGCTGATGCGAATCAGCTCGCCCGGCTCAAGCAGGGTGTTTGCGTTACCGGTGATCGGCGTCGCCGTGTAGGTCAGGCTGTTGATGACCCTGGCGTTGTCGATGTAGCTGATCACGGTCCGATTGGTGGTAGCGGCCGGGTCGAGGTTCACCGAATCGCCGCCGGCGGCCAGCACGACGTCGAAATCGACGGTGGTGACGTTGGTGCCGTTGGACTTGGCGATGACGCTGCTCGAGAGCTCCATCGTCCCGCGCGTCTTGGCGAGACCGGCATAGACCGCCTCCTTGCCACGCTCCGAGCTGAAGAGACCGGTGCTGAGGACAACGAACGCGAACACAGCCGCGACCACCACGAAGGCGATCAGGATGATGGCCGTCTCGAGACCGGTGACGCCACGTTCATCACCGAGTCCGCGCAGCCGGCTGATCACTCTTCGAAGCTTGCTCACGGCGCCACCTCCGGGCCACTCGCATCGCCCCGTGGCGCTGCTGGCCGCATGCATCCAACCGAAGAAGCCACCCTAGGTGGAATCCCTAGGGAATGGTCGGCGGCCCGCAACCCCGGCTTTAGGCCTGTTCAAGGCCGGAGAGAGGCTAAGGCCGCGGGCGGGTAGAATACGCAGCGCATGTCTGAGCAACCCAGAACGCTCGCCGACTTCATCGATGCGGTCCGCACGGGGCTGACCTGCGACCGTTGCGGGAGATACGTGGGGGCCATCGCCCGCACGCGCTTCCGGCCGGCGCCTTACCCGGTCGCGCTTGACAAGATCGGCGCCGAGGACGAGGCCGAGGCGTTGCTCGGGTTCGAGTGGCACATGGTGAGTCTGTTGCGACAGGGGAAGTTCGTCATCCGCCATCCGCAGCTCGACGGGCGCTGCGTTTCGTTCAGGGAGTGGGCGGCGAGCGACGACGACGAAGGCGCGGACGGCATCGAGGACTAAGAATAGGCGCAAGCAATCACGGCGGCCGCGCCATATCCGTTGCGCCTATGTTTGACGTTTGAAATCGACGATATCACCTACTCCCCAGCTATAGAAGGCAAGTCGAAGCCGTTGTACAATACGACTGGAGTCGTGCATGAAGGCCCCTGATGACAAGGATGACCGCCCCGCGCCCCTCCGTGATGTGCGTCTGGGTGAGCCGGAATGCCCCCGGTGTCGTAAGCAATTCACGGCGAGCTACTGGAGCGGCGGGGTGATGGTCCAGGCAAGATGTCTGAGTTGCGACCTCAAGTGGCCCCTGCCGGACGTCGTCTGACGCCAGATCAGCCTCAGGCTCGGTAGTCCATTCACGACGGCGCGGCCCGCCCCGTTCGGTTGGCACGCCACAGAAATGCGCATGCGTATATGCGAGTGGATCGTTCGGGTGAGCCATGGTGAAGCAAAAAGAACGCGAGCGCAGCCGCCCCGCAGTGGCTGCCACAGTCCTGGATGAAGAGGTTGACGTGCGAGACCGTAGCCGCAGTGTTCCCGCCGTCAAACCCGAGGCGGAAGAGCCCCTGGGCGAGACGCCCGATTCCGTCGAGCTGTATCTCAACGAGATCGCTCGCTACAAGCTGCTGCGTCCCGACGAGGAGGTCTCGCTGGCGAAGCAGATCGAAAGTGGGCGCATCCTCGACGAGTTGAGCGATGCGTTCATGGAGGAGCATCTCACGCCGCCGACGATCGAGCAGCTCACCGTGTGCATGCTCTCGGAACTGCTGGATGCGATCGGCCTCGTCCGCCGGGCGAAGGCGCTGAAGGGTTTCCCTCAGCGCGGCGCGCTGGTCGACCAGTTGAACTTCGAACCGATGCGCGAAGCGATCCAGGACAAGCTGGATGAAGAGTTCGAAGAGCAAGTCGCAGCATCGACCAAGCGCAGCGCAGCCCAGGTGCGCACCCTGCTGATCACGATCGCCGTGGCGCAGCGCATCTTTCCGGAGACGTCATACAAGGCGCTGGAAGAAGCGTTGCAGATCGTCAAGAACGGCACGACGCGTCCGACCGACCGCTCGCTGGCCGCGCGGCTGAAGGTGCTGGTGCCGCACGTCCGCACGGCGCGGGAGATCGCGCAGCGGGCAGAAGAGCACATGGTGAACGCCAACCTGCGGCTCGTCGTCAGCGTCGCGAAGAAGTACGCGGGACGCGGCATGCCGCTGATGGACCTGATCCAGGAGGGCAACGGCGGACTGATGCGCGCCGTCGAGAAGTTCGAGCACCGGCGTGGCTTCCGCTTCAGCACGTACGCGACGTGGTGGATCCGCCAGGCCGTCGGCCGCGCGATCGCCGATAAGGGGCGTACCATCCGCCTACCGATCCACATCACCGAGCTGATTTCGAAGTACTCGCAGGCGCGTGAGCGGTTGTTTCAGCGCCTGGGACGCGAGCCCAAGACGACGGAGCTGTCGAAACTGATGGGCATGCCGCCGGACAAGGTGCGCGAGGCAGCGCGCGCGTTGCGCCAGTCGGTCGTATCGCTCGAGACGCCCGTAGGTGAAGAGGAAGAGGGCACGCTGGGCAGCGTCCTCGAAGACGTCATGGCGCCGTCACCCGAAGAAGAGGCCGGACGCCAACTGCTGCGCGAACGCGTCCGCAACGCGCTGGACGTGCTGACGCCGCGCGAGCGCACGGTCATCGAGCTGCGCTTCGGCATCAAGGACGGCCGTCCACGCACACTCGACATCGTCGGTAACGAGCTCGGCGTCACCCGCGAGCGCGCCCGACAGATCGAGGCGCAGGCGCTGGAGAAGCTCCGCCGCTCGAACGGGAACCTCCGCGGCGAGGGCGATTTCTAAGGGGCGGCTGAACCAGTTCCTCTGCACCAACGCCAAGAACTCATCCGCGGCTCACCGGGCCGAGGCGACCCGTCTTCGGCGCCCGATGCCTCACGGCGCTCTTCTGCCGATTGCATCGATCATGGTTCATTCGTACCTGCCAGCGCGCCAGTCTCGCCGGTAGCATCAGATCGAATCGGGCGCCACGCACACAATCGTGGTTGACAGAACATATGTCCCCAAGAACTGTGGCCGCTGGCTATACTTGGAAGACGCGTCGCAAGCAACGGGCAACGCGCGTCTGGGTGACCGAACCGCCGCATTCGTAGCAGAGAGTGGCCCCGCAGGCCCCGGGAGATGCGCACACGATGGTACTGAGCAAGCTGAAGGCGCTTGGGGCGCCCGCCGAATCTGACAATCACAGCACGCTGCGCTCCGCCGACGGCGCTCCCCTCACCTTCCCCGGCCTGCTCGAAGACAACCGCCGAACCTGGGGCGACAAGGTCGCCATCCAGCAGAAGATCCGCCGCGAGTGGCAACGGATGTCGTACGCCGAGGTCTACCGCCGATCGTACGAACTGGCCGCAGGGCTGGCGGCGATCGGGCTGGAGCAGGGCGACCGCGTCGCGCTGGTGGGCGAGAACAGCATCGACTGGGTGTGCGCGTATTACGCAATTGTCGTCGCGGGCGGCGTGGCGGTGCCGATCTACTACGATCTCAAGCCGTCCGAGGTGAGCGAGATGGTCGAGCGCGCGGAAGCGAAGCTCGCCTTCATCTCGGCGAAGGGCCTGCCGAAGTTCGAGAGCGGACTCTCACACGTGCAGTCGATCATCACATTCGGAGAGGGCGCCGGCGCGCGAGAAGGCGTCCCCGGCGGGTTCTTGCGGCGCTCGAAGCCGGAGATCCTGACGATCGACGACGCGCTGGGGCGCGCCACGGTTGATAGCCGCCGCAAGGTCGCGGCGACGGCGGTGCGACCGGATGATCTGGCATCGATCGTGTTCACGTCGGGCACCACCGGCGGGATGAAGGGCGTGATGCTGACGCACCGCAACTTCATGGCGAACATGGTCTCGGTACGCAACTCCATCCCCTTCAACGAGAAGGACCGCATCGTGATGGTGCTGCCGATGCACCACGCATTCCCGTTCACCGTCTCGATGGCGGTAGCGCCGGGCATCGGCGGCGAACTGACGTTCGAGAACGACCTGCGCCGCATCCGCGACCGGATGGCCGAGGTGAAACCGACCATCTTCATCGGCGTCCCGGCGCTGTTCGAGGTGATGTACCGCAACATCGTCCACGGCATCGAGGTGCAAGGCCGTCTGGACACGTTCGAAAAGGGCCTGCGCGTCGCCGAGGCGACGAAGAAGCGCACCGGCGTCAATATCGGCCGCATCGTGTTCCGCGAGCTGCACAAGCGCCTCGGCGGCAGCCTGCGCTTCATGGTGAGCGGCGGCGCCGCGCTGAACCCGCAGGTCGGGCTGAAGTTCGCCCGCCTGGGCATCCCGGTCATCCAGGGCTGGGGGCTGACCGAATCGGCGCCGGTGCTCACCGACCAGCGCTGGAGCCCACGCAAGTTCTACATGTCGAACTACTACGAGGAGCATTTCGGCACGGTGGGGCAGGCCGTGCCCGGCGTGGAGATCGGCCTCATCGATGTGCCCGAGAAGGAGCTGTACGTCCACCTGCACGGCGAGGGCGAACTCGTCGCGCGCGGCGACAATATCTCGCCCGGCTACTGGAAGTCGGAGGACGCAACCAAAGCCTCGCGCGTGGGCGAATGGCTGCGCACGGGCGACGTTGGGTATCTCGACGACGAAGGCAACGTCTGGATCACGGGCCGCAGCAAGTTCGTGATCGTGCTGGACTCGGGCGAGAAGGTGCATCCCGACGAGCTGGAGGAGAAGCTACAGCGCAGCCCGCTGATCACGGACGTGGCAATTATCGGTCGCAAGATGCGGGGCAAGGCACAGGCGTGGGCTGTCGTCTATCCGAATCGCGACGAGATCCTTACGCGTCTCGCAGGCCAGCAGGCAACCGAGGATGCGGTGCGCCGGTTAATCAGTGCCGAGATCGACGCGCATACCGCGGACATCGCGGCGTACAAGCACCCGACGGACTTCATGCTGACCGACATCCCCCTGCCGCGGACGGTGCCGCTGCGCAAGATCGCCCGCGGGCAGATCGCTGATAGCTACACATTCGACCCGAAGAACTGGGAACAGTCGTGGGCCGATCTGCTGGCCGCAGCGGCGATCCCGGCTGGTGACGATGACGGCGAGGAGACGGCCGCAGCGGGGTAGTCCACACGAACACACGTCACAAACACGAACGGGGGCATTCTACGGAATGCCCCTACGCGATCATCATCCTCGAAACGCACTCCAATTGGCGGACAACAAGTGCACACACAGAAGAGAGGATCCCGTCGGGATCCCCTCTTCATGCATTCGATGCTGTGATCGCTACGGGGCGACGGCCTGCTGCGCGTCCTGTAGCGCCTGGCTCGATGCCAGGCCGGGCACCTGCTGCTCGATCGTGCCGCCGGGCGCCGCGGTCGGCGTGCCGGTCTTGGTGACGGAACCGCTCTTGATGAACAGCGGCGCCAACACGAGCGTGATCGTCGCGAGCAGCTTGATCAGCACGTGCAGCGACGGCCCCGCGGTGTCCTTGAACGGGTCGCCCACGGTGTCACCGACGACGGCCGCCTTGTGGGCGTCGCTGCCCTTGCCAAGCGTGTTGCCCTTATCGTCTTTGAGGCCGCCGGACTCGATGAACTTCTTGGCATTGTCCCACGCGCCGCCGCCGTTGTTCAGCACCGTCGCCATGAGAATGCCGCAGATGGTGCCGATGATCAGCGTGCCCGAGACCGCGAGCCAACCCGATGCGTCGTGCGCCGTATAGGTGACGCCGTTCAGAGTCGTGACGACAGTCTCGTGGCGGGCGTAGCGGAAGATAAGGCCGACGGCGACAGGCATACTGACGGCCAGAATGCCGGGAAGCACCATCTCGCGCAGGGCCGCCTTCGCGGTGATGTCGACGGCCGCCGCGTAGTCGGGCCGTGACGTTCCGGCCATGATGCCGGGGTCCTCTCGGAACTGGCGGCGGACTTCTTCGATGATCGCACCGGCGGCGTTGCCGACGGCGCGGATCGCCAATGAGCTGAACAGGAACACCAGCATGGCGCCGAGCAGACCGCCGACGAACACGTCGACCTTCGAGAGGTCGATCGGCAGCTCGGCGGTGAGTGGAATCCCGAGCCGCTCCTTCACCTTGTCGAGGTACGCGGAGAACAACAGGAACGCCGCGAGGCCGGCGGAAGCCACGGCGTACCCCTTCGTGAGCGCCTTTGTGGTGTTGCCGACGGAGTCGAGCTTGTCCGTGATCTCGCGCGCACTCTCCGGGGCACCGGACATCTCCGTGATGCCGCCGGCGTTGTCGGTAATCGGCCCGAAGGTGTCCATGCTGAGGATGTACGCCGCCGACATGAGCATGCCCATGGTGGCGACGGCGGTGCCGAAGATGCCGGTGGTGAACGGCGGAATCGCCGGGCTGATGTCCGCCTGGGAACCGAGCGCGAACGCGCCGATGAGTGCGAGTCCGATAGTGATCGCCGTCAGCGCGGTCGTTTCGAAGCCGACGGCGGTACCGATGATGATGTTCGTCGCCGGGCCGGTCTTCGACGCTTCGGCGATCTCCTGCACCGGGCGCCACGAGCCGGCGGTGTAGTACTGGGTGATGTAGACGAACGCGATGCCCGTGCCGATGCCGATGAGGCCGCAGAAGAAGAACCAGTACCAGGCATCGCCCAGCATGACCTTGGTTGCGATGAACAGTCCGACGACGGATAGCGCTGAGACGACATAGAAGCCGTAGTTCAGCGGCGTCATCGGGTCCTGCTTGCTCTTGGGGCTCGCGTCCGTGAAGAACGGCACCGAGATGAGCCCAGCCATCGCGGCGATGATGCCGAACGAGCGCAGCACCAGCGGGAACATGATCCACTCGATGTCCTTGGTGACCGAGAAGATGGCGACGCCGAGAATCATCGCGCCGATGTTCTCGGCGGACATGGACTCGAACAGGTCGGCGCCACGGCCGGCGCAGTCGCCGACGTTGTCGCCCACGAGGTCGGCGACGACCGCCGCGTTGCGGGGGTCGTCCTCGGGAATGCCGGCCTCGACCTTGCCTACGAGGTCGGCGCCGACGTCGGCCGCCTTCGTGTAGATACCGCCGCCCAGCTGGGCGAAGAGCGCCACGAAGCTCGCGCCAAAGCCGAAGCCGACGATGAGGAATGGCGCAATCTCGGCGGGGTTGTTGAGGATGCGGCTGTACACGAGGAAGATCCCCGAGACGCCCAGGAGGCTCAGCGCGACGACCAGGAAGCCGGATACGGCGCCGCCTCGGAGCGAGACCGTGACTGCGTCCTTCAGGCTCTTCTGCGCGGCGGCCGCCGTGCGAATGTTCGAGCGGACCGCGATGAACATGCCGATGTAGCCCGCAAGGCCCGAGCAGAACGCCCCGACAAGGAACGCGATGCCGGTGAGCAAGCCTTCCTGCCAGCGGCCGATGACGACATTGGAGGCGAAGCTGACCTGACCGTCCTGAAACTGGATCGGCCTGACGCCGTCGGAGATGATGCCGACGAGCACGGCGACCCCGACCGCGGTGACGAGCGCAAGCGCGCCAATCGTCTTGTACTGCCGCGAGAGGAAGGCCATGGCGCCTTCGAAGATCATATCGGCGATCTCTTTCATCGCCGGCGTGCCCGTATCTCGCTTGAGCACGTCCTGGGCCAACCACAGGGCGAACAGCACCGCTGCCAGGCCTGTGACGGGTACCATCCAAACCAACGTCATCGTGTTTCCTCCCACCCGCCAACAGCGAGTCGCGTCATGTCGCGGACACACAAACGGAGGCGCCCGTGCACCTCCGTTAGAGCGGCGGAAGTCTATCGTGAGACATGGCCACGGGCAAGAACTGGCGGAGGCGATCCCCGCGTTCGTTGACGCTAATTATGGCCGGGCGTATGATCGTGAAGCTGTCACCCTGACGTGTACGTCAAGGCTTCGGAGCCGCCCACGCCCGCGAGCGCAGCGAGGTGCCGCATGACCACCACCGATTCCGTGATCACCGACGAGATGCGCGCCGCCATCGGCGCCGAGGGCCCGCCGATGGTGCTGGAGGTCGAGAAGACGAACTGCCGCATGTTCGCCCGCTCCGTCGGCCACACCGACCCGATTTTCTACGACGAGGCGGCGGCGAAGGCGCGCGGCTATCGCGGCATCGTGGCGCCGCCCGGGTTCCTGGGCACGCCGATCTTCCGGCCCGGCAGCGGCGCCGGCGTACCGGGCGAGATGGGCGGACGCGGTTTCTCGGTGCCGTACAAGCGCGTCCTCAACGGCGGCACCGACTACGAGTACTTCCCCGACGCCCCGGACGGCGACGTGATCTGCGCCGGCGATACGATCACGGCGCGCAGCAAGATCGCTGGCTTCGAGGAGACGAGCGGCAGCCTGGGGCCGATGCTGATCACGCGGCGCGAAACGACGTACACGAACCAGCACGGAAAGGTCGTCGCGAAGATGTACGGGACGATGATCCAGTATTGAGGGTCATTGGGGGCTACGATCCACTAAGGGCACGAAGAGCACGAAGGTCTATTGCGATTAAGGGGCGCGTGACGGTGGGGGACGGAGCTGAAGCTGCGTCCCACGGCCTGAGGGCGCTGGCGAGATGGGGATAACGATCCACTAAGAGCACGAAGGGCACGAAGGTTTCGTTGGGAATGGTGCGGCGCGTGGCGGTGGGGGACGGAGCTGAAGCTGCGTCCCTACGGCCTGAGGGCGCTGGCGAGATCGGGATAACGATCCACTAAGAGCACAAGGGCACGAAGGTTTCGTTGGGAATAAGGGGCGTGACGGAGGGGGACGGAGCTGAAGCTGCGTCCCTACGGCCTGAGGGCGCTGGCGAGATCGGGATAACGATCCACTAAGAGCACAAGGGCACGAAGGTTTCGTTGGGAATAAGGGGCGTGACGGAGGGGGACGGAGCTGAAGCTGCGTCCCTACGGCCTGAGGGCGCTGGCGAGATCGGGATAACGATCCACTAAGAGCACAAGGGCACGAAGGTTTCGTTGGGAATAAGGGGCGTGACGGAGGGGACGCGTCCCTACGGCCTGAGGGCGCTGGCGAGATCGGGATAACGATCCACTAAGAGCACGAAGGGCACGAAGGTTTCGTTGGGAATAAGGGCGTGACGGAGGGGGACGGACCTGAGGTGCGCCTACGGCCTTGAACAACGATCAGGCGACGGAGGCGAACATGGCGCAGGTGTACTTCGAAGATGTTGCTGAAGGCGCGGAGATTCCGTCGTTGAAGAAGAACTGCTCGACGCAGCAACTGGTGCTATGGGCGGCGGGATCGGGCGACTTCTACCAGATCCACTACGACAAGGACTTCGCGCAGGGCACCGGGCTGCCGGGGCTGATCGTGCATGGCGCGCTGAAGAATGCGTTTCTCGGGCAACTGCTTCACGACTGGATCGGCGAGCAGGGTACGTTGCGGAAGTTCGGCTGCGCGTATCGCGGCATGGACTATCCGACACAGGACATTGTCTGCCGAGGCGTCGTGAAGAAGAAGTACAGCGAAGGCGACAAGCACTTCGTCGAGCTGGACGTGTGGACGGAGAATCCTGACGGCAAGAAGACATCGCCCGGCACGGCGCTGGTGACGCTGCCGGCGCGGTAACTGTGAGGTCGGATATCGGAGGTCGGAACGCGGCGGCGAACTCCTGACGGAGGCGATGGAGCTGCTCAACGTCGCGCCCGCGCTCGATTTGGCAACGTGGCTCGAACATCGGGCCACAACAGACAGGAGCACGACATTGGCTGACGAGTTCGAGATCACAGATGAGATGCGCGCGCAGTTCGGCGTCGACAGTACGCCGTGGACGTACGAGGTAACGACGACCAGCGTCCGCATGTACGCGCGCGGCATCGGCTCCGACGACCCGATCCACTACGACGTGGACTTCGCGAAGGCGCAGGGGTTCCGGAGCATCGTGGCGCCGCTGGGCTACGTCGGCACGCCGGTGTTCTTGCCGGGCAAGAACGACCCGACGTTCGGCTTCCCGCGCCGCGAGGGGGGACCGCGCCTGAATATCCCGTTCAAGGGGCTGCTCGACGGCGGAACCGAAACCGAGTACTTCGACGTCATCTGCGCCGGCGACGTGCTGGAGGAGACGTCGCACCTTGCGGACCTCAAGCTGCGCGATGGGCCGCGCGGCAAGATGCTTTTCGTAACGAATGAGGCCGTGTACAAGGACAAAGCCACGGGCAAGGTCGTCGCGAAGCAACGGCTCACTTCCATCCACATGTAGGGCGCTGCGCGCAGAACCTAGAACTGAGAACCTGGAACCTAACTTCGGGACGAGAGGACGAATCTCATGGCAGAGCAGATGTACTTCGAGGATGTCAAAGAGGGCCAAGAGCTGGCGCCGATCAAGATTTCGCCGGACAAGTCGCAACTTGTGAAGTTTGCAGCGGGTAGCGGCGACTTCAATCCGCTGCATTTCGACGAGAAGTTCCCGATGCTCAAGGCGATGGGGCTGAGCGACAACATCGTGCATGGGCGGTTCAAGTACGCGCAGGTGGGGCGACTGGTGTTCGCGTTCGCCGGATACAAGGGGCGCGTGAAGAAGTTCGGCGTCAACTACCGCGGCATGGACATGCCGAACAAAGAGATCACCGTTGGCGGCGTCGTTACTGCCAAGCGGCAGGAAGGCGGCGAACACCTCGTCGATCTGGATGTGTGGACGCAGGATGTTGACGGCAAGAAGACGACGCCGGGCACGGCGACGGTGGCGCTGCCGTCGCGGTAGCTGGGTCGTCGGAGGCCGGAGCGGAATGAAGATGGAAGGTTGAGGATGGACGATGGATCGCGGCGGCGGCGGTTCAATCTTCCATCCTCTATCATCCCTCTATCGTCCATCTTCGGACTCGTGCCCGAATCGAAATCCGCGCGGGCTGGAAAGCCCACGCTACGGGGCTGGTGAACCATGGGCGCTCTCGAGAACAAAGTTGCGGTGATCACGGGCGCCGGGCGCGGCATCGGACGCGGGATGGCGCTGCTGTTTGCTCGGGAGGGCGCGAAGGTCGTCGTGAACGACCCGGGCGTGGGCACGGACGGGAGCGGGCATGACGCCGGGCCGGCGGACGAAGTCGCGGCCGAGATCAAGGCCGCGGGCGGCAGCGCCGTCGCGAACTACGATTCGGTCGCGACGGCCGACGGCGGCGAGGCGATCGTGAAGGCGGCGCTCGATGCGTTCGGCCGCATCGATATCCTCGTCAACAACGCCGGCATCCTGCGCGACCGGATGATCTTCAACATGACGGAAGACGACTGGGACGCCGTCATCGCTGTCCACCTCAAGGGCCACTTCAACTGCACGAAGCCCGCCTCGATCATCATGCGCCAGCAGCGCTACGGGCGCATCATCAACATGTCGTCGACATCGGGCATCATTGGCAATCCGGGGCAGGCGAACTACGGCGCGGCGAAAAGCGGCATCGCCGGCTTCACGCGCGTTGTGGCGAAGGACTTGGGCCGGTATGGCGTCACATGCAACGCCATCGCGCCGGGCGCGGCGACGCGACTGACGGCGACGGTGCCGGATGCGTCGCGCGAGCTGCGTGCACGCGCCGGCATCAGCGGTGCCGCGGCGAACCGCACGCCGTCGGGCCCGCCGCCGCTGCGCGAGCCCGAGTACGTTGCGCCGATGGCGGGCTACCTTGCCAGCGACGACGCGTGGAACATCAACGGGCAGGTCTTTCACGTCGCGGGCGGCATGGTCGGGCTGGCGCACCATCCGACGCCGATGCGCACGCTGTGGAAGCCGGCGATGTGGACGCTGGACGAGCTGTGCGAGCTGGTGCCGGGGCAGTTGCTGGCCGGCATCGCGAACCCCGCGCCGCCTCCGCCCGATCTGGAGATTCCGGGGCGGCCAGCGGCCGCGAGCGGCACGCCGTGACCACGCAGCCTCGTAGTCAAGCTCTGGGCGGGATGCCTCCTGATCCCCGTGGCGCGGGCTTTCAGCCCGCGTCGGGCGAGGAATCTCGGCTGCGCCGCCCGGAGCACTATGACTTGGGACGTATCCCGTACTTCGTGACGACGCGGACGCACAAGTCTGAGCGAATCTTCGTCGATTCGATTGCGCAGACCGTGGTCGATGAACTATTCGAACTGCGCGGCAAATACGGCTTCCTTATACCTTCGTTCGTACTCATGCCCGATCATGCTCATTTCCTCGTAGTTCCTGCCCAGAATTTCACGATCAGCCAAACGATGCGCGTCATCAAGGGCGGCATCGCGCGTCGCGTGAACTCGGTTCGCGGGCGGGAAGGGTCAGTGTGGCAAGACGGATTCCGCGACAGTGCGCCAAAGTCGCTCGATGAGCTTCACGCGTACATCAGCTACATCGAGCACAACCCGGTGAGAGCTGGCCTGGTGAGAAACGCCGAAACGTACGCGTTTTCGAGCGCGGATGGACGGTGCGAGGACGACTATCAAGCGTTCTTCGCACTGGAACGCACGGACGCGGGCTGAAAGCCCGCGCCACGGAGGAGCGGACGATTGATTGTGAGGATGACTGTCGGGCGTTCTTCGCGCTCGAACGCACGAACGCGGGCTGAAAGCCCCCACGGAGCGCGCGAATGGTTGTGAGGATGACTGTCGGGCGTTCTTCGCACTGGAACGCACGGACGCGGGCTGAAAGCCCGCGCCACGGAACACAACGCTGAGGCTTGGCTGAGCAGGTCAGTGGACAAGAGGAGCACGACGATGGGAAGGCTTGACGGCCGCACGGCGATTGTCACTGGTGGCGGGCGCGGGATTGGGCGCGGCGTTGCGATGCTCCTGGCTAAGGAGGGCGCGAGCGTCGTCGTCAACGACTACGGGGTCGCTGTCGATGGGTCAGCGCCGAGCAGCGAGCCGGCGAACCAGGTCGTCGAGGAGATACGCGCCTCCGGCGGTCGGGCCGTCGCGAACGCCGACACGGTGGCGACGATGGCGGGCGGCGAGAATCTGATCAAGACGGCGCTCGACAGTTTCGGGCGGCTGGACATCCTGGTGAACGTGGCGGGTATTCTGCGCGACCGGATGATCTTCAACATGAGCGAGCAGGAGTGGGACGACGTGATCGCCGTCCACCTCAAGGGTCACTTCGCTACGACCAAGCCGGCATCGATCATCATGCGCCAGCAGCGCTACGGCCGCATCATCAACTTCTCGTCGATATCGGGGCTGGGCGGACTGCCCGGTCAGGCGAATTACGGCGCGGCGAAGGCAGGTATCGCCGGCTTCACGCGCGTCGTGGCGCGCGACCTCGGCCGCTACGGCGTGACGTGCAACGCGATCTCGCCGGGGGCGGCGACGCGGATGACGGCGACGATCCCGTCGAATGCGGGGGCGCTGCGCGCGCGCGCAGGGACGGCGACGGTCGTGCAGGACGCGCCGCGCCAGTCGACGGTACCGCCGATGCGCGAGCCGGAGTACGTGGCGCCGATGACCGTGTTCCTGGCGTGCGACGAAGCGTGGAACGTCAACGGCAAGATCTTCTACGTGAACGGTGGCCGCATCGCGCTGGCGCATGAAGAATCGGCGATGCGCCAGATCAACAAGTACGGCATGTGGACGATCGACGAGCTGCGCGACCTCGTGCCGTCGCAGCTGATGTACGGGCTGGTGAACCCCGCACCGCCGCCGCCGGATCTGGATCTGCCGGGACGGCGGGTTGCGGCGGCGAGCGCGTAGCCTGACGAAATGACTAAGGCGAGATAGTTCATTCGTGCTATGCGTTGGCACCGTCTAGGTCCGATGCTACAGGTGTGAACACTCGTCGCCTCCTCATTGCCGTAGTCGCTTTCGTGGCCCTGTTGGGTGGCTGCGTTGGCGTAGTTCGCGTCCATGACGATCGCGTCACGCTAAGCGAAGACGAGTTCCGGGGACGCGTGGCGAGTCAGGTAGCTGTTGGGGCGAGCGAGAACGACGTCACGGCGTTTCTCAACAGCTTGGAGACGAGCGACCGTTCTGACCACGCGGTCATAAAGCACTACCCGGCGGAAGTGGTGGCGCAAGACTGGTGCCTGCCTCGACCCTGTTCGCTCGTGGATGGCGGGGTCTCACCGGGGGTCATCGAGATAACCGCCCGCGTGTGGAACTTCGACGAGTAGCAGCTCGATTTCTGCAACGACGCATACATCGTGTCATTCATATTCGACGAGTCGCGACGCTACTCCCAGCTCCGGTTCAAAGATGCGTCAGCATGCCTGTGAGGGCCTCCGCGACTGTAGGGGATTTCCCTGATATCGCCACCCGCCGGCGCCGTGCCAAGATCGCACTATGAGCGCAGCTGTTCCCGCCACTGCACCCACAACCCCGGATCCTGCCGCCCTGCTCGCCCGGTATCTGGATGTGCTGGAGGGGGAGCGGAATCTCTCGCGGTTCACGCTGCGGAACTATGGGACGGACCTGCGGCACTACTTTGCGTATCTGGAGGAGCACGGCATCGAGCTGGTGGCGGTGACGCGCATACTGTTCCGCGGCTATCTCGCGTCGATGCAGCAGGTTGGCGTGGCGCAGGGCAGCGTGTCGCGGCGGGTCAGTACCGCCAAGTCGTTCTATCGCTGGCTGCGGCTCAACGGCGTCATGCGCGACGACCCGCTGGCGGCGGTGCGCGGGCCGAAGCAGGCGAAGCGGCTGCCGCACGTGATGACGCTCGAAGACATCACGAACCTCATCGCCGCCGCCGACGGCGCGAAGCCGGGCGATCTGCGCGACCGCGCGCTGCTCGAAGCGATGTACGCGTCGGGCATCCGCGTCAGCGAAGCGGCAGGGCTGGGCGTCCACGACGTTGACCTCGACGCGATGACGATGATCGTGCGCGGCAAGGGCAACAAACAGCGGCTTGTCGTGATGGGCGAGCCGGCGCGGGCGGCGATCACGCGGTATCTGCGCGAAGGGCGGGGGGCGCTGATCGGGAAGGCGAGGCGCACGCGCGCCGAAGATGGAAGATTGAAGATGGAGGATGGAACGGCGGTCGATGGCGCGCGTCCATCTTCTATTGTCCATCCTCCACCTTCCAACCAAGCGCTGTTCATCAACCGCAACGGGACGCGGCTGTCGCAGCGGCGGATCCAGCTCATCGTGCGGAAGTACGCGCTCGCTGCGGGGATCGATGCGCGGGTGCATCCGCACTTGCTGCGGCATACGTTCGCGACGCATCTGCTGGATGGCGGCGCCGAGCTGCGCGTCGTGCAGGAGCTGATGGGGCACAGCAATCCGAATACGACGCAGATCTATCTGCATGTCACCGAGGAGCGGCAGCGCAAGGTCGTCGAGGGATCGCTGGATGACCTCGCCGAAGTGGAGATGGCGCGGAGGGCGCTGGCGCGGAATCGGGATGGGAGAGGCGGGAAGCGGGAAGCGAGAGACGGGAGCGGGTAGCGCGCTCGCACATCGTGCGCGCACGCGATCACGAGGTGGGGCACGAAATACCGGCGCGCGCCGGTCCGGCCATGCCGGACTCACAGCCGGGGACGGCTATGCCACCACCAACGGCTCTTGCCGGCCGCGGCCTCGCACGCGGTGGAAGGGTGGTTAGAGCGGGGGGCTGTTCCCCGTCGGTCCGGCTCTGCCGGACGTGCGGCCGGGACGGCCGCGCTCCACGCTTCCCGTCTGGTACGGGCGTGTTTCCCGCACGCGGAGGAACGGTGGTTAGGGCGGGGCTGTTCCCCGTCGGTCCGGCTCTGGCGGACATGCGGCCGGGACGGCCGCGCTCCACGCTTCGCGTCTGGTGCGGGCGTGTTTCTCGACGCGGAGGAAGGGTGGTTAGAGCGGGGGGCTGTGCTCGGTCGGTCCGGCTCTGCCGGACATGCGGCCGGGACGGCCGCGCTCCACGCTTCGCGTCTTCTCAACTGATGTTCGTTTCAAGAGCAGTGCGCTGGTCAATCAGGCAGCGCGGGCGGCATTGGGCGGGCCTTCGGGCGCCGCAGCGCGGGCACGGCCCTCCAATACGACGGTGAGGATCAGATCCGCCAGGGCGACGACGACGGATGCATCGGGCCGGAACGACGTCTGCGGACGCCCGGCAAGCAGTACGAGCCCCTGCTCACCCGAGGCACCGCCGATCGGCTGGCCAACCAGCCAGGCATCGGCCGGCATATGCGACGCGATGAGTGCGGCACTGAGATCGCCACGCGCCGCCATCTCCACGAACACGGACTCCAGCGACGGATCGTCGACCGCGGCGACCGCCATCGGCGGCGGACCGCAATCGAGCCGCACGATGCATGCGGCGAGCGCGAACTCCTCGCGCGCGGCGTCGACGATCTGGCGCAGGACGCGTTCCGGCCCTTCGTCCACGCTCAGCGCCTGTCCGGCGCGCACGAACACGCGCCACGACGCGTGCGACAGGGCGGACAACGACTCGGATTTGCGGCTGTGTTTCTCGCTGTACATGCGGCTATCCGCCGCGGCGAACAGCAGCTGCGCCGAGTCGCCGTCGTGCGGATACGTGCCGATGCCGAAGCTGCCCATCGTCGCGGGCTGATGCTCGTCGATCTTCACATCGCGGAGCTCCATCTCGATCGAGCGGGCGATCTCGACGGCGTCGGCACGCGCGAGCCCGGGCAGCAGCAAGGCAAACTCGTCGCCGCCAAGCCGCGCCGCGCGCGCGGCGGCGCCCGCGCTCCGCGCGAACACGTTGGCCGTCTCGATCAGCACTTTGTCTCCGAACTGGTGCCCGAACGAGTCGTTGAGATGTTTGAAGTTGTCGAGGTCAGCCACGACGAGGCTCACCTCGCTCTTAGCGGTTGCCGCTTCGTCGATCGCGGTCCCGAGCGCCTCCTGGAACGCGCGCATGTTGTTGAGGCCCGTCAGCGGGTCGCAGTCTGCCAGGTTGCGGAGCTGATCGCTGAGCGCCTGCACTTCGTCGATGCTGCGGCTGAGCACGCGAGCGTGGCCGATGCGCGCGAGCGTCGAGACGATGAGGAACGACCCCAGACCCACCACCACCGTCGCCAGCTGCGAGATCGATGCCGGCGACGAGAGGTCATTCCAGTGGGTGGCGAGCGAACCGCCGGCGAGCGCGAGCGCGATCAGCACGCCCACGATGCGGGATATGAATACGATCCTGCGCACCTCGTGCCGAGAATCTGCCGAGAGAGCCGCTGCCGACGTCATGCATCAGTTATCGGCAGATCTCGTAGGTGGTTTCAGGTCACGACAGCAGGGAATCGACGAACGTGTCTATTTCGTCTACGAGCAAGTTCACCCCTGACGACCAGCCGTGATCCACGCCCTCGACGACTGCCGCCCGGCACCTCCCGCCCGCCAGAGCCCGTATGGCGGTAGCAGGCGCGAACTGGTCGCGGTCGCCGGCGATGATGAGCGCCGGCGTCTCTGTATCGATCGGCGGCAATGCGCCCATCCCAACGGGAGGCGAAACGAGCAGAAGCGCGGACGATGCTACGTCGAGGGCGACGGAAGCCGCGATCATGGCGCCGAACGAGTAGCCGGCCAGCAGCAGCGCCGCGCCGGGCGCGGCCTCTCGTAGCGCGGCGATGGCCGCGCGTGCGTCAGCCGCCTCTCCGGGCCCGCCGTCGAAGCTGCCCTGGCTGCGGCCGACGCCCCGGAAGTTGAATCTGAGCGTCGAAGCACCGCGGGCGGCGAGCGCTTCGGCGATCGCCGTGACGACGTGATTGTCCATGTCGCCGCCGTACCGCGGGTGCGGGTGCAGGACGACGGCCGCGAGCCGGCCGGCGCCGTCATGGATCGCCGCCTCAAGGCTGAGGTTGCCGCTGGCGATAGCGATCCGTCGCTCCGTCGGGGCGCTCACCGCAGGTCTCGCCTGTCCGGCGCCGGTGGCCGTCCGCCGTTTCGCTCGAGGCGCAGCAGACGGCGCCACCAGGGGCCGTGTGCGAGTTCGGATGGCATCTCGACCATCACTGCTTTCCAGAGGCCATCAGGGCGCTCCCAACGCGTTTGCAGGACATGGCTGCCGGAGCCGCTGTAGCGGACGGAGCTGTTGCCGACCGTTTCGCTAGCACTTATGTCGAGTATCTCGTACCGACGCATGCCGCTCCCGGCGCGCAGCGGCTCGCCGCGCCGGTGGAGCCGCATCAGCGCTTGCGGCGTCATGTACGACGCGAATGTGGCGATGTCGCCCTCCACCCGCGCCCGCGCCTGCGCCTCGACCGCTTCGCGCAGCGAGTCCACGTCGTCCACTCAGCCTCCCCTCCTCACGAGCAGCACCCGGTCAAGCCCGGCCAAGTCCTTGATAACGCACGCCTCGGCGTCGGGGAAGCAGGCGCTCGCCACTTCGAGCAGGCGCGCCCCATGTGCGTACCCCATCTCTGCCGCAAGCACACCCGCTGCTTCGAGATGCGCGGGCGCCTGCCGGAGGAGGCGCTCGATGACCTCTGTACCAGCCGGGCCGCCGATGAGCGCTTCGCGTGGCTCGTGGTCGCGGATCTCGGGTTGCAGTTCTTGCCACTCCGCCGCGCTCACGTACGGCAGGTTCGCGACGATGACGTCGAACACGCCCGCGTCCTCGAGCAGATCGCCGGTGCGCAGGTCGATGCGATCGGCAACGCCGACCCGCGCCGCGTTGTCGCAGGCGACTGTGAGCGCCGCGTCGGACGCGTCGATGGCAGTGACGCGCGCGCGCGGCGCATGCACGGCGATCGCGACGGCGATGGCGCCGCTGCCCGTACCAACGTCCGCGATGCGCAGCGCGTCGCCATGCCGGCGGAACTCGTCCAGGGCGATCTCAACGAGCATCTCGGTCTCGGGACGCGGGATCAGCGCGCCGGGGCGGCAGGCGATGTCGATGCCGTAGAACTCGCGATGGCCGGTGATGTACGCGAGCGGCTCGTGCGCGAGACGGCGGGCGAGGAGCGCGTCGAATTGGACGTGGGTGTCGGCGTCGACTTGATCGGCGAGCCGCGCAAGCAGGTGCGCCCTATCGATGCCCAGCACGTACGCCAGCAGCACCTCGGTTTCGAGGCGCGCATCGTCGATGGACGCCGCCGTCAGCCGGCTCGCGGAAGGGTGAAGCAGTTCGGCGATGCGCATGGCGGCTCAGTCAGTGCGATCGCGGGCGCGGCGGCAGGCCGGCGGCGGCGAGCATCGCTTCACGGATGTCTTTCGGCTCCGGAAAGCGGCCCGCGGTCGCCAGCTCCCAGATCACCTGGCCGCCGTAGCGCACGGTGAAGACGCCGCCCGCGGATGGCACGAGCGCGATCTCCGAAACGGTCTCCGGGATGACGTCGAACAACTCGCGCGCCATCCAGAACGCGCGGCCCTGGAAGCGGCACTTCGTGCAGAACTCGATCTCGAGACGGCGCTTCTCTTCGCTCACATCCCCGCCTTCATTCACCGCGATGCCCCCTCCGCCACGCTCTCTTCCAGCTCCTGCGCCTGGATGTTCGCCGAGACGGCGTCGATGACATCGTCCAGCTCGCCGTCCATGATGCGCGGCAGGTTGTGCACCGTCAGGCCGATCCGGTGGTCGGTGAGCCGATCCTGCGGGAAGTTGTAGGTGCGGATCTTGTCCGAGCGCTCGCCGGAACCGACCTGCTGTTTGCGCGCTCCGGAGATCTCGTCCGCCTGCTCGCTCTGCTTCTGGTACAGCAGTTTCGCGCGCAGCGCCGCCATCGCCTTGTTGCGGTTCTTGAGCTGTGAGCGCTCGTCCTGGCAGACGACGACGATGCCCGTCGGCTTATGCGTCATGCGGACGGCGGTCGCGACCTTGTTGACGTTCTGCCCGCCGGCGCCGCCCGAATGGAAGATATCGATCTTGAGGTCGCCTTCGGCGATGTCGATTTCGACTTCCTCAACGGCGGGCAGCACCGCCACCGTCGCCGTCGATGTGTGGATACGGCCTTGCGCCTCGGTGGCCGGCACGCGCTGCACGCGGTGCGCACCACTCTCGTACTTCAGGCGGGAATAGGCGCCACGGCCGTGTACTTCGAACACCACTTCCTTGATGCCGCCGATGCCGATCTCGTTCGCCGAGAGCACCTCGATGGTCCATTTGCGACGATCGGCGTAGCGGCTGTACATGCGGTAGAGGTTCGCCGCGAAGAGCGCGGCCTCGTCGCCGCCTGTGCCGGCGCGAATCTCGACGATGACATCTCGTTCGTCGCGCGGATCTTTCGGCACGAGCGCGCGCTTCAGCTTCTCTTCGATCTGGCCGCGCTCGACGGTCAGGCGCTCCAGTTCTTCCTTCGCCAGCGCCGACATCTCCGGATCCGAGTCGCCCAGCACGGCCCGCGCCTCCGCAATCGCCTTGCCGTTGCCCGTCCAGGCGCGATACAGCAGCACGACGTCTTCGATCGACGCGCGGTCTTTCGCCATCGACTGCAGCCGTCCGTAGTCGCCCGATGTCTCCGGGCGCGCCATCTCGGCCGTCAGTTCGTCGTAGCGCTGTTCGGTGGCTTCCAGGCGGTCAAACATCTCACACAAGCGGAAACCCCCTGCTTCGAGGGGGTTTCGTCCTCACGCTCTATGGTAGCACCCGACAACGTCTCGCAGGCGGCGGCGCGATTCGAGCGCCGGATGACCGCTCGCGCACGACGCGGGCACGCCACCGCGTGCCCCTACGTGTAGTGTTCGAAGAGGTTGTTGACAAAGAGAGGGTGTTCCGGTCGGCTAGTGGCTATCTGACAGACCGCTAGTCGAAGGAGCACCCTCTCATGGCCCATCCTCACGCGAAA
>Ga0080064_1002119_pt1 | contig 35456 bp, 24 predicted proteins | sample Subgrocontami54m_FD_69260 | JGI IMG/M metagenome (GOLD analysis project Ga0080064, IMG submission 69260) | Subsurface groundwater microbial communities from S. Glens Falls, New York, USA - GMW46 contaminated, 5.4 m (SPADES assembly) (version 2) ...
AGCGCGCCCTCTCGGGGAGTTGGGACAACACGCTCAAGCTCTGGGACGTGGAGAGCGGCAAGGAGCTGGCCACCTGGAAGGGACATGCGGACCATGCCACTTCCGTCGCGTTCAGCCCCGACGGCAAGCGCGCCATCTCGGGGAGCGAGGACAAGACGGTCAGGCTCTGGGACGTAGAGAGCGGCAAGGAGCTGGCCACCTGGAAGGGGCAGACGATCGAGCAGGGATGGTCTCGACACGTGCTATCGGTCCAGATCCAAACCCACGCCCACGAGCGACAGAACAAGGCCATCACGAACTTCCGCGATACCCTGCCGCCCGCCGATTCGGACCTGGCCATCCATGTCTTCAAGGACCCGTACCTTCGGAGATCGGCCCGTGGGGAGGGGCCGGGCATGAAGCGGAATTGCTCAACTCCGTCGAGCGGATTGGGGCCCGGACGATTCTCTCGACACTGTCGAGAAAATCCTGGGGCGGCAAAATGGCAGACGGTGTCTGCCGAATTCAGGGTCCAGATTCCGCCGACAGTGTCGGCGAAATCGCCCGTGAAGCCGGGGCTGGGCGTCGCCGACGTCGAGGGGTGGGTCGCACCCCTTGCGGCCGCCCGGGGCGGAAGGTAGCATCCGTTCGCGAGGAGTTCGCCGATGGCCTCCGTGTACAAGCGCAAGGCGGGGCTTGCCGCTCCGAAGTGGTACATCAAGTACCGCGACGCGCAGGGCCGCATCCGCCGCGTGGCGGGCGGCAAGGACCGCGCCGCGACGCTCGCGAAGGCGCACGAGCTGGAACGCCGCGCCGAACGCGAGGCCGCCGGGCTCTCCTGCCCCGCTGATGACGCCGCCCGCGTGCCGCTGGACAAGCACCTGGCCGCCTTCGAGGCCGCGCTCCAGGCGCGCGGGAGGACCCGCGAGCACGTCGCCCGCACGCTCGCCCGGGTCCGGCGCGTCCTCGCGGGGTGCAAGCGCGTGGGCGACCTCACCCCCGCCCGCGTCCAGGGCGTTCTCGCCGAGATGCAGGCCGATGGCGCGGGCGCGACAACGCTCAACAACTACCTGGTCGCGGCCAAGGCGTTCGCCATCTGGCTCGTGCGGAACCGTCGCGCCCCGGACAACCCGCTGGCCGGGCTCTCCCGGTACAACGCCGCTGCCGATCGGCGGCACGTCCGCCGTGCCCTCGAACTGGCGGAGCTCTCCCGCCTCGTCGAGACGACGGCGAAGAGCGGGGGCATCGTCCACGGGCTCGACGGGCCCTCGCGCGCGGCGCTCTACACGACCGCGGCCTACACCGGCCTTCGGGCTGGCGAACTGCGGAGCCTGACCCCCGCGGCGTTCGCCCTCGACGCGGACCCCCCGACCGTGACCGTCAAGGCGATGTACTCGAAGCACCGCCGGGAGGACCGCCTCCCGCTCCATTCCGAGCTCGTCGCGACACTGCGCGCCTTCCTGCCGACCCGCGCCCCGTTCCAGCCGGTCTGGCCCGGCGCGTGGCGCCCGCTCGCGGCCCCCATGCTCCAGGCTGACCTGGAAGCGGCAGGCATCCCCGTCGAGGTGGACGGCCGCGTGGCCGACGTCCACGCACTGCGCGTGACGTTCATCACCGGACTCTCGCGCGCGGGCGTGCACCCGAGGACCGCGATGGAGCTGGCGCGCCACGGGTCTATCGGGCTGACGATGTCCACGTACACGAGGCTGGAGCTGCACGACACGGCTGCCGCTGTCGCGAAGCTCCCGAACCTATTCCCTTTTTCGGAATCGGCCACGGCGACAGGGACAGCGGGCAACTCACGTGAGTCAGCCTGCGCCCCAATCTGCGCCCTTCCCCCTGCGTTTTCGGGCAAATCGGGGGAATCGCGTGAGACGGGCAAAGGCGCAAAAGAAAAGCACGGTGTCGCCCGCGAAGCGAGCGCCGGAGCGCCTCTGCAAGCGGCTGCGAGCGCGGGAGAGAGGAGCTACCCGGGGTGGATTTGAACCACCAATGAGGGAACCAAAATCCCTAGTGTTACCAGTTACACCACCGGGTAGTAGGCCGCATTCTACGAACTGGAGCCGTCCTCGTCCACGCGGGACGAGCCACAGTCAGCGGCTGAGCTTCGCACGGGCGCGCTCCAGCGTCTCGCGGAGCGCAGGGAGGCCGTCCCCGACGATCGCCAGCGCCGACTCGTACGACCTCACCGCCTCCTCCGTCCGCCCCAGGCGGTCCTGCGCGTCCCCCGTGTTCACCATCGCCCGCCAGAAGCGCGCGTCCCGGGCGAGCGCCGCGCGGTAGTCCTCGATCGCCGACTCCATCGCCGCCTTCGCGTCCTCGCCGTGCCCCGACTCCCACGTCCCGATCGCCATCCAGGCGTTCCCGCGGTTGTACGGGATCGAAGGGTCCCCCGCGTCCAGCGCCAGCGCACGCCCGTATGCCTCGATCGCCTTCCGACACGAACGCCGAGGGTCCTTCCCGCTCGTCTCCTCCCACGCCGCCATCGCCCTCCAGGTCATCCCGCGATAGGTGTACGCCGACGTCAGCCCGGGCCGGATCTTCGCCGCCGCCCCGCCGTCCGCGATCGCCGCCTCGTAGGCGTCCGTCGGGTCCTCCCCGCGCGACGCCAGCCACTGGCCGTATGCCAGGCACGTCTTCATCCGCTGCAGCAGCCCCTCGGGAGAGGACGGACTCGCTTCCAGCGCGCGCGAGCAGTCCTGGATCGCCGAGCGGTACTCCTCCGAGGCATCCTCCCCCCTCGAGGCCTTCCACGCCGCACGGGAGAGCCGCAGGTCCGCACGGTGAGATCCGTACATCCCCGGGTTCCCATGCATGTCGAGCGACTTTCCCAGGTCCGCCTCCGCACGCCCCCAGGCCTCCGTCGGGTCCTTCTTCCTCCCCGCCGCAATCTTCCCCAGATACGCCCACGCCGTCCCCCGGTTCCCCCACGCCTCCGCCATCTCCGGCAGCCGCTCGATCGCCTCGCCGTAGGTCTCCACGGCTCGCATCATCGACGCCTCGGCGTCCCCCCCGCGCGCCATCTCCCACGCCCCCTTCCGCAGCCACGCGTTCCCCAGGTTGTTCCGCATAGCCGCATCCGTGTCGTCCAGCGCTATCGCCGTCTCGTAGTCCACGACCGACCGTTCGTACGACGCGATCGGAGAGCCCCCCGCCGCCGCCTCGCACTCCCCCAGCCGTTGCCAGACAAGGCCCCGATTCGACAGCGCGTAGCTGTCCCTCGGGTTGGCCGCCAGGATCGCGTTGAAGTCCTCCACAGCCTGCGCGTACAGCCTCCGCGGGTCCCCTCCCGCCGCCCGAAGCGCTACACCCCACCTGAGTCTCGCGTTCCCGCGGTTCAGAATCGCCGTCAGCTCCGTCGGGTCGATCGCGAGCGCCCGGTCGAAGTCGGCGACCGCCTTCTCGTGCTCCGCAACCGCGTTCCCTCCACGAAGCGCCTCCGCCTCTCCCTTCCGATACCGCGCGCTCCCGCGACCCACAAGCATCACGACGCGCTCCGGGTCGAGCGCAATCGCCTCGTCGTACCGCGCGATGGCCTCCGCAAAGAGCGGCCGGGGGTCCCGCCCCTCGATCGAGGCCTGCATCGCCATCCCGCCTCCCGTCTCGCCGAGGTAGTACGGGATCTCGGGCAGGCCCGGACGCGCCTGCTGGAGTTCCAGGAGGTCCGCCCGCGCCTCCGCAAAGCGGCGGCGGAAGTAGCGGACCTGCGCGCGGGCGAAGAGAAGCTCCGACCGGAAGAACTCGAGGTCCGGCGCGTCGAGGGCCTTCGTCAGGGTCCCGTCCGCCTCGTCGTAGTCCCCCTCGTGAAAGGCCTTCACCGCGCGTACCGCCTCCGCGAAGTCCTCGCTCCCCTCCTTGCCCCAGACCGCCGCCTTCGACGCCCCAGCCAGGAGGGCCTCGATCGCCTCCCTGTCGCCCCGCATGCCCTCCTCCTCGCCCGCGACCGCGCGGAACCGGAGCCGCCCCCCGGTCTCCTCCACCATGGGCAGCCTCACCCGCTCTACGTACCTCGTGAAGAGGGCCAGGGCCTCCATGAGGCGCCCGAGCGGGACGTCCGGGTCGGTCGTCGCGGCCTCCCGCATCCGGGAGAGGCCCTCGTCGCCGCGTCCCGCGAGCCAGAGCGCCCACCCCGAGAGACCCTCCGCCGCCGCGCGCGAGGCGGAGTCGTCGGGCGTCGCGAATACGAATCGATCGACCTCCGCGAGGGCCTCTTCCCGGCCCCTCTTGCTGTCGCCGGGGGCGATGCGCCGGTCGAAGCGGAGGGCGTCGAGGCGGAGCACGGGCTCGCGCAGTCGCCTCCAGCGCGCGAGGACCGCCGAGACCCGCTCCGCCTTGCGCGCAATCTCCTCCCCCCGCGCCGCGCGCCCCTCCGCCGCACGCCGCGCATCCGCGGCCGTCGCGGCGGCCTCCGCACTCGCATCGGAGACGCCCGGCGCAGGCCCCGTGCGCTGCATGGCCAACGCCACGACTGCGCAGGCCGACGCAGCGGCCAGGACCGCGGCCGCGAGGGCCGCCCGATGCCGCCCGGCCGCGCGCCCGAGCCTCGCGACCGTCGACGGGGGCCGCGCGTGGATCGCCTCGCCGTCGAGGAACCTCCCCAGGTCTTCCGCAAGCGCACGGGCCGTCGGGTAGCGCCGCGCGGGGTCCTTCTCCAGCGCGCGGATGCAGACCGTCTCGAGGTCGGCGGGGACCGAGGGGAGGATCGCGCGCGGCGGGATCGGCTCCTCCGAGAGGACCGCGAACGCCACGGCCATCGGGCTCTCCCCCGTGAAGGGCGGCCGGCCCGTGAGCATCTCGTAGAGCGTCGCCCCCAGGCCGTACACGTCGGTCCGGGCGTCCACGGCGTCGCCCGACATCTGCTCCGGCGCGGCGTAGCTCGGCGTGCCGAGGGCCGCGCCCGGCGCCGTCAGGCGCTCGGCCGTGACGTCCATGGCGAGGCCGAAGTCGGAGAGGAGCGGCTCGCCCCGCTCGTCGAGGAGGACGTTGCCGGGCTTTACGTCGCGGTGGACGATCCCCGCGGCGTGGGCGAAGTCGAGCGCGAGGGCGATCGACCTCGCAAGCCCCGCGGCGCGCCGGGGCGCGATGCCTGTGACCCGCGCCTCGCGGGAGAGGGTCTTCCCCTCCACGTACCGCATCGTGAACCAGAAGAGGCCACCCTCGCGGCCGGAGTCGTACACGGGGACGATGTTCGGGTGGTCCAGGCGCGCGGAGGCGCGGGCCTCGCGGAGGAAGCGCTCGATCGCCTCCGCGGAGGCATGCTCGCCGGCGATGGCGACCTTGAGGGCGACCACGCGGTCCAGGCCGACCTGCCGCGCGCGGTAGACGACGCCCATCCCGCCACGGCCGATCTCCTGCAGGTCCTCGTAGCCGGGGACGCGCCGAGGCATGGAGCCGTCGTCCGGCGTGAGTGGGCCAATCGTCGCGTCGGTGGGCGTCGACACCGTCAGTGCCCCGCAGGGAGGGCCGGGAAGGCGTACGCGCGCCAGGCCACGTATCCCTCGACCGCGAACATCGCGAGCCCCAGGACGAGCATCGCAAGCGTCAGCCGGCTCGTCGACCCCTTCGACTCCCCCTCGGTCACGGCGGGCGGCACGAGCGCCGCGAAGAGCGCCCCCGCGACCAGGCCGCCGATGTGCGCGGAGTTGTCGATGAATGGGATCGAGAAACCCAGGACTAGGTTGAGGCCGATGCACGTGATCATGCCACCGGCGATCCCCTTCCTGTACGCCGGCGGGATCTCCCTGCGATACCTGAACCCGAGGACGACGGCCGCGCCGCAGAGGCCGAAGATCGCGCCGGAGGCCCCCGCGGAGGGGATGTCGCTCCTCAACACCGAGGCGAGCGCCCCGGCGACGCCCGCCACGACGTAGAGCGCCAGGTACCTCCCGGTGCCGAAGAACTGCTCGACCGCCCTCCCGACCGAGAGGAGACTCATCATGTTCACGAACAGGTGGAACACGCCGATGTGGAGGAACATCCCGCCCACGAGCCGCCACCACTCCCCCTGACGGAACAACGGCCCGAAATCGGCGCCGAATCGCAGCAGCGTCGGGACGTGCGTCGAGCCGCCCGAGCGCTCCGTCCACAGGTACATCGCGACACACACGGCGAAGATCGCCCAGGTCCCCCACGGGCGGTTCCGGAGGAGTCGACCGACGAAGTCCTGGCTGCGCTCGACCTCCGCCTGCACGCCCTGGCGATAGACCGTGGTGTCGATCCGCGCTTCTCCCGCGCGCCACTCGGCGAGGACCCGCGCAAGTGGTCCGGAGACGTCGAGGCGCGACTCGCGCTTGAAGTCCGTCGTCGAGTCCAGGAGGTCCACCGACCCGACCAGGAAGCGGCGGGTGGAGAATGACCTCGACCGGGCGCAGCCGGCGACCGCTGAGCGGACCACGGGCCCTGCCCCGCCCTCGAAGACGAACAGGATCCCGAGCGCCTGCCACGTCGGCGGGAGCAGCTTCCCGTCGAACCGCTGGTACCAGGCCTCGGCCAGCGCCTCCATCACGTTGATGGGCAGCCCGTCCCCGCGGGCGATGACGAGGGCGCCCTGCTGGTGCGCGACCATGCGCAGGAGGGGCGGCATGGCCCCCTCGGGGAGCGGGACCTCGCTCCAGCCGAGGTCCTTGATGACCGCGAGGGCGAGGGCGTTGGCGAACCGGCTGGCGGAGGCGGGTTCCATGCGGCTCCCTATTCGTTCACGTACTTCGCCGCGACGTACCCCTGCAGCCGCTTCCCGTCGCGCACGACGACGACCTTCAGCCACTCGTCCTTGCGCCCGACGACGTAGACGCGCTCGCCCTTCGCGAGCTTCACGACGATGTCCTTGTTCTCGCTCGCCCCCTCGCGGAGGTTCAGCTCGTCCGCGTCGACCTCCGCGATGTCGCCGATCCACGCGTACTTCTCGCCCGCCGTGAAGGACATCCACGCGCTCGTCCCCAGGTTCCCGTGGCCGTCGTCAATCGTGACGCGCCACCAAAGCGTCTTGCCCTTCGGGATCTGGCCCTTCACGCGGTACGACGACGTGGCCTTCACAAGCATCCCCGAGTCGAACGACGGCCGCTTCTGCGCCGGGTCGAAGGCCAGTTCCACACGGCACGAGGTCTGCCTCGTCGAGGGGTCGCACTCCCACTTCAGGAGGGGGTTCTCGTCGACGGCCTTCCCCTCGCCAGGGGCCTTTCCGGTCACCGTGGGCGGGGTGAAGTCGACCCGCATCTTCTGCCACGGGAGCGTCAGCTCTCCCGAGGCCCCCGTCAACGTCACGCGCCAGAGGAGCTCCGATCCGTCCTCGATCGGGAGCTGCACCACGTGCTGCGTCGCGGCCGATCCGACCTTGCCCGTGTCGAGGAGCATCCCGTTTGCCTCGTCGGTGTCGCGATCCACGACGACGCGGTAGGCCTTCTGCCAGCGGTCCGCGCCGAGCAGGCGCCAGGCGAGGACGAACTTCGGCGTCGAGCCCGCCTTCTGCGGGACGAGCCGCGAGGGGCCGATCGTCGCGCCGTCGACGCAGTCCCCCTCGGCGACGAGGAGCGGGTCGCCGTCCGCGGGGACCTTGGAGGGGTCGACGATGACGTGGAAGTGGTCGTCGTGCTTCGGCCACTCGGTCACGCGCTTCTCCTCGCGTCGGACCAGGTCGCCGTTGTAGAGGATCTCCTTCGCGCCGTACTGGAAGAAGAGGCGCGCCAGCTCGAGCGTGAGCGTCTGGTCCTCGTAGTTCACGTTGCAGATGCTCGTCGGCGAGGTCGTGACGTCGATGTTGCAGCCGTCGCGGTGGGTGACGTGCGGGGGGAACTCGGCGCCGTCGCGGCGGCTGATGTCGCCGATCAAGAGGACGGCCTTCGATCCGTGGCGCTTGTGCCACTCGCGGGCCACGAGGACGAGCATCCGGATCGTCTCCGGACGCCCCCAGTGGCGGTTGTCGTCGGCGCCCGTCGAGACGCGGTACGTGCCGTCTTCCGAGGGGGGCATGAGGACGTACCCGAGGTCCTCGTCCGCGAAGGCGACGATGGACAGCAGGACGGCTCCAGCGAAGGCGAGCTTCCGCATGTCGTGGGCTCCCAGGCGAAGGGGCGCGATTGTACTTTCCGGGTTCCCCGGGCGCGTCACAGGACGAAGCGATAGCACTGGAACGCCTCCGCCGCCTTCACGCTGATCTCGCGGCCGCGGTACTCGGCAAGGAGGCGGAGGGCCTGGGCCCCCCCCTGGTGCGGGTCGGGGCGCGCCTGGGACTTGTGGCACGCGTAGGCCTGGAGCTTCTGCTCGAGGCAGTGGGTGATGTCGACGTAGAAATTCGGCGTGAAGACCCCCTGGTCGGCGTTCCACGCGAGCTGCGGCGCATCGGCGATCAGGACGACGCTCTGGAAGGCCTTCATCGTCGCGAGGTGCGGGCGGCAGGCGGTGATCCCGGCGCGGAAGATCGCCTCGTGGTCCTGGTTGTAGCTCGGCGCGGGGAGGACCACCATCGTCGGTCGGGTCTTCTCCGTGGAGAGCCTCCCCTTCCGCTCGATCTGGTCGATCAAGTCGCGGCGCGGGAGGGTCTCGAGCCTAAGGTGGAGGTCGTTGTCCTCGAAGAGGATCTCCCAGTCGTCGACGCCGAGGGTCTTCATCGCCTCGGACAGCTCGTCGCGGCGTGTGGAGCCGTGGACCTTCTTCCCTGTCTGGTCGAAGTGGTCGAGGTCGCCGACGCTCGCGACCATGACGTAGACGTGGCCGCCGGCCTCCTTGACGCGGATGGCGAGCCCGCCCGCGCCCGCGGTCTCGTCGTCGGCGTGCGGCGAGACGATGAGGAGGTGCTGGTCCTTGAGGAAGGCCGTGAGCGCGTCGGACATGCTCCCTCCGTGGAACGGGTTGCGGCGTATCCTAGCAGGAGGCCGGGCCGGTTCAAAGTCCGGGCTCACCGACGGTCGATAATCCAGGTCCGGGAGGATTCCATCATGCACATCCCCGACCCCGTCCTCGTCGCGATCGAGGTGGCGACCGTCCTGGCAGGGCTGGTCCTGCTCGTCCGCGGCGTGCGCACGGAGCACTGGCAGGCGACGGTATCGGGAGCGCTCCTCGGGGCGCTTCCGGGGCTCCTGCTCCTGACGAGCACCGACTTCCGGGCCTTCGCGAACGGCGTCTTCGGGCCGCTCAACCTCGTCGAGATCGGCCTCCTCATCGTCCTCCTCGGCGGGGTCGCCGGGTGGCGCCTGGGGCCGTCCTCGGTGCCGGCGATGGCATTCCTCGCGGCGGGGATCGCGGGAGGGGCGCTGGCGGCGCTGCCGGGCGGGATGTTCCTCTCCAGGCAGAGCGCGGCGGTGCTCGCGGTCGTCGGGTTCTTCCTCTTCGGCTTCAGCGGGAGAAAGCTCGCGCCGGTCGCCGCGGCGGTGAACGGGGCGCTCCTCGTCTGGCTGGGAGGGGTCGCGGTCCTGGAGCGGTGGTGGCCCGTGGCGGCGCGGGAGGTCTCGGTGAACCGGGGCTGGACGCTCGTGGCGCTCGCCGGCCTCGCCGCGGTCGGGGCGATCCTGCAGCAGGGCGGCAGGTCCAAGGGCGCCGCCGGGGCCCCGAAGAGGACCCCGGCCAAGGTCGCCGTCTAGCGGATCGCGGTCTTCACATCGCGGAGGCGCGGGTCGCCCTTCTCGCCCGAGGAGAGGCGCTCCAGCTCGGCGCGGGCGTCCTCGACCGTCATGTCGCCGGCGATGTAGGCGTTCAGTCGCGCCGCGGCCGTGGAGTCGACGAACTCGCGCTCGCTCGCGTAGACCTTCGCCAGGGCCGCCATCAGGGCGCCATCGCTCCGCAACGAGTACTTCTGGTGATAGTCCTCGGCGCGGGTGAAGCCCGTGAACGGCAGGATCTCCGTCTCGATGGTCTTCCCGAGCTTCTTCTCCCACTCGGACTTCGACTTCTCCGCGAGCTCGCGCTGCGCCTCGCTGTGCGTGAAGAGGAGCGAGGCGTACTGGCGGCTCCACGACTGGGCGCAGGGGTTGTGCGTGGACCAGAAGATCTCGAGGAGCTTCTCGTAGGAGACCTGGGTCGGGTCGAAGTCGATCTGGATCGACTCCGTGTGGTCGCCGAGCTCGTGGTACGTGGGGCTCTTCTTCGTCCCGCCGGCATATCCGACGCGGGTGCGGACGACGCCGGGGAGGCTCCCGAACTGGGAGTCGGGGCCCCAGAATCAGCCCAGGGCGAAGGTGGCTGTCTCGAGCTTCGTGGTCTCCGGGGCGGTCGCGGTGGCGCTTCCCTTCCACATCGTGTCCTCCTTCTCGCCGGGCTGGTCGTCCGCCAGCAGGAACCCGACCCCCGCCAGGGCGACGGCGGCCAGGCCGAGGAGCGCGATGATCGGCCCCCTCCCGGGGCGCGGGGCATCATGGGTGGCGGACATGGATACCTCCTCGCGTGGGTTCCAGGATACGCCCGCGCATCGGACGGGTCAAGCGCGCAGCAACGGGATATGTCCCGGCGAAGGCCGCCTCATGCAGCACCCCCCGGAATGGACACGACCCGCCCGCGATGAGCGGACGGGTCGCGCGGAAACTCCGTAGTCGTGATTACTTCGCGTCGTCGTCGGGGCCGACGGGCGCGGTCTCCTCGAAGAGGGCGTCGTCAAGGCCCTTGTTGATCTCGTAGCCCGCGAAGGACATATCGATCTTCATGCCCATCACTTCCTGGGTCAAAGCCTCGGGGAACCACATCCCCTCGATCTGGGTGTAGGAGAAGGTCATCGTCATCGCCTGCTTGCCCATCTGACCCGTTTCGACCTCGCCCTTGGTCGTCTCGATGAGGAACTTGCCTTCCTTCTCGACGTAGGTCATCTCCATGTTCGAGGCCGACTTGCCCTCGCTCAGGAGACGGACGGGGAGGCCGCGGTCGTCGAACCACGTCTTCGTCTGGGTGATCGCCCCTGCCTCGTCGGTCCCCGGCTTGGGCACGCCGATCAGGACGACCATGCCGTCCTCCTTGGTCAGCGTGTAGTCGAACTTCTCGCGCATCATGCTCATGGGCTCGGGCACGATCATCTTGGCCATCGCCTTCATGCTGTCGGCCATCGGTGCCATCTGGGCCGCCATGGCGCCCTCAACCCCCTCGATCTTGGCCGCCGACTTGTCGGGGGCCTTCCAGTAGACGAACACCTGCATCTGCGCCATCGCGGGGTTCATGGCGAACATCGAGTTCTTGACCTGGACCTTGAAGTCCTTCAGGCCGTGCTCGGCGGGGGAGTACCTGAGCCCGTCGACCTTCTTCATGAAGTCCTCGGTCTCGTCGGCGAAGACCGGGGAGGCGACGAGCGCGGCCAGGGCGAGTGCGGCGAGACAGGCGCCACAGCGAAGCATGGGGGTTCTCCTGTTGGTTGATGTGCGGACGAAAGCGCCGACTATACGGACCCCCCGGGCGAATGTCAAAGTCATTCCGGGTCGCGTCCGCAGATCGCGCAACGTTCTCGCTCTCCATTGGTTACGGTCGTTTGCGGGTCGCGTCGGTGTGCGCTCACCCTTGCAACCGGAGCAAAAAAAAGCGATAATCCTCGCTCCCCTGGGGCAGGAGGGAGCGGGCTCACGGAGCCACACGGAGGTACGGCGATGCGGATGGAATACTGTTCGAGCTGCAAGAAACTCGTTGCGACCCGAGAGACCCGGACGCAGCAGAAGGAGAAGCGCGGTCAGAACGTCGTGACGGTGACGATGACGGCGATCCACTGCTCCGAGTGCAACATGTTCATCCGCAGCGACTCCTGGACCCGCCTCATCCCCAAGCCCAAGACCGCGCCCGCGCCCCCTCCCGTGGGGAAGAAGAAGTAGTCGACCCGCCTTACCGCGGTTTCGCCTGGCTTTTCGCCCAGTCGATCAACTCCTGCAGCCAACCGGGCGTGCTGCCGATCAGTCGCGCTGTCTCCGCGAAGTCCCTCAGGGCCCCCTCGGCGTCCCCGGTCGCCACGCGTAGAAATCCGCGCTGCTGGAGGACCCGCCAGTTGCCCGGATCGATTTCCAGCGCCTTCCCGCAGTCCTGCAGCGCGCGGGACGCCTCCGCGTCCGGCGACACGCCACGGGCCTGCTGGGCCTCCAACAGCGCGATTCGGGCCTGGACCAATCCGGACCACGCCCTCCCATTCTGGGGTGTCACCTCCACCGAGCGCTCCAGGTCCTCGATGGCCTTTGCGAGGGCCTCCCGCGGGTCCATCCCCGTCTCTGCGATCGCGAGCCCCCTCCGCGCCATTCCTCGGTAGTAGCAGGCCTCGCCGGCAAGGTCCTCTTGCTCGGTCAGAGCGTCGAACTCACGGATGGCGCGCTTGTACCCATCGCGCCCGTCCCTCCCCCGCCCTGCATCGTTCACGGCCGCAGAGTAGAGGGCGACCGCCCGGTGGAACAGCACATACCGTTGCCCGGGCTCGGCCCCAAGCGCCTCCTCCAGGTCCGCGATCGCGAGCCGGTAGGTCTCCGTCGGGTCCCTCCCCTGGACCTGGTCCCAGACTCCCTGGAGGAGCCTGGTCGACCCCCGATGTGCGAGCGATCCTGGGTGGCCGGGTTCCGCGGCCAGGGCCGCATCCAGGTCCGCCAGGGCCAGTCGAACGGACTCCGACGGGTCCCTCCCAGCCTCCAGCTCGGCCTGGCCGATCCCCTCGTGGCACTGGCCTCGGATGCGGAGGACCTTCGCATTCGCAGGACACCTCGCGAGCACGAGGTCGAGGTCGACGAGGGTGAGGCGGAAGGTCGGAATGGGGTCGACGCGCTGGTACGCCTCCGATTGGGCCAGTTGGAGTCGGGCCAGGCACCGGTTGCAGCGCGCATCCGACGCGTCGGGCGTCCGTTCGAGGATCCAGCCATAGTCCTCGATCGCCCGACGGTAGGATGCGCGCCCATCCCCGGTGCGCTGGGACTCCTGGCCGCCGAGACCGATCCAGAGGGCGCCGCGGTTCATGCGAACGGTCGTCTCTCCCATGTTCCGCTCCAGCGCGGCGTCGACGTCGTCGAGCGCCTGCCGCAGGATCGGCTCGGCGTCTCCGGGTCGCGCGGTCGCGGCGAGACCGGTCCTCGCTACAGCCCTCAGGAGGAACGGCAAGGCGTGATCGGGCCAGGCCCGGTTCACGGCATCCAGGTCCTCGATCGCGGCCTCGTACTTCGACTGCAGGAAGCGGGACTTCGCACGGACGAGCCTGAGGACGGTCTCGAAGGTCCGCACCTGCGCGGAACCGAGCGCGCGGGTGAGCTCGGCCTCGGCGCGGGCGAACTCCCCCGAGCGGATCGCGCGGATCCCCTCCAGGAGGGCTGCGAAACCCTCCGCGCCGGCCTCGCCCCAGACGGCCGCCTCACGGATCGGGCGCAGGAAGTGGTCCGCCTCCGCGAGCGCCGCCAGCTCCTCGGGGGTGCTGGGGTCGATTCCGACGAGCGCGACCGTTTCACCGGGCTCCACCCGCATGCAGGACTCGGCCTCGACGTACCTCAGAAGCGATACGAGCGCGCCCAGGAGGGCCCCGTAGGGCACATCCGGGTCGGTCGCCGTCGCCTGCCGCATCCAGGTGGTCCCTTCCTTCCCCCCCTCGACGAGGTGTCGCGCCCACCCCGCGAGGGCGAGCATCGCGGCCCTGGACGAGGGGCCGCCCGGAGTTTCGCGAATGAACGTCTCGACGGCCGGCCAGCTCGACGCCGCGGCCTCCCTCCGAGCGGCCGGGGTGAGACGGCTGTTGAAGTGGGCGCGCTCCATCGACGTGATCGCCTCGTGGATCCCATTCCATCGCTGGAGGACGCGGGAGACGAGGCGCGCCTTCTCGAGCGTGCCCTCCGCCCTCGCCTGTGCCTCCTTTGCCCGCTCCGTCTCCTCGTCCGCCCTCGTGACGTCCTCTCCCCGCCACCGCCAGACCCCGATCGTCGCGACGACGGCGAGGAACAGGACCGCCACCACGGGCAGGAGCACCGCGCGCCGCTTCGCCGCTTGGCGCGCGACCCGGCCCAGGAACGACATCGGTCGCGCGCGGGTCGGCCCCCCGTCGAGGTGCCGCTGGATGTCCGCAGCCATCTCGCGCATGGATGCGTATCGCCTCGAGGGCTCCTTCGACAAGGCCTTGAGGCAGATCGCCTCGAGGTCGGGGTGGATCGCCCTCCGCAGCTTTCTCAGGGGAACCGGGTCCTGATCGACGATCGCCGAGAGGAGCTCGTGCAGCCCCGACCCCTCGAATGGCATCTCCCCCGTGAGGAGCTCATACATGACGACGCCGAGCGAGAATTGGTCGGTCGCGGGGCCGAGCGTCGAGACCTCCCCCTGCGCCTGCTCCGGACTCATGTAGGAGGGGGTGCCGAGGAGGACGCCGGAGAGCGTGAGCTTCTCCGCGGTCGTGCCGATCCCGCCGAGGGGGACCTCCTTGGCGAGGCCGAAGTCCATGACGTACGGCTTCCGCTGCGAGTCGATCAGGAGGTTGCCCGGCTTGATGTCGCGGTGGATGACGCCCAGCTCGTGGGCGGCCGCGAGGGCCTCCGCGACGGCCTTGACCCAGGCGAGCGCCTGCGCGGGCGGCACGGGGCCGTCCATGAGCGTGTCGAGCGAGGCGGCCTCGACGAACTCGGTCGTGAGGTAGCGCTGCCCCTCGTGCTCCCCGACGTCGAGCACGCGGACGACGTTGGGGTGGACGATCTTCGCGGCGAGGCGGGCCTCGCGCTGGAAGCGCTCGATCTGGTCGGCGTCTTCGTTGCCCTCGGAGCGCATCATCTTGAGGGCGACGACGCGCGCGAGCTGGGTGTCCCAGGCCTTCCAGACGATCCCCATGGCCCCGCGGCCAAGCTCGGCGACGAGGCGGTATCGGCCGAAGGGCCGGGCCTGATCGGGGGCGGGCTCGGAGACGATCTCCCCTGGGACCACGGTGGGCGCCACGGGGTCGGTCTCGCGAGGGGCCGCGTCCCGGGGCGGCGGGGAGCCAGGGACGCTCGGCTCGATCATCCGGGGGACAAGCTCCTACCAGGGACGCGCCGCCCCGGTCAGGCGGCAGATTCGGTCGACGACCTCGATCTGGCAGACCGGGCAGTACCGCGCGTCGGTCGGCTGGTTGTTCATGAAGCAGCCGTCGGAGGGGACCACCCAGGTCCCGACGTCGCTCCCATTCACGACCTGCTCCCGCAGGAACCTCCCCTGGGGCAGGAACCCGTGGTCGACGAGCGGCTGCCACTTGGGCTTCACCGCGTCGCGCGCCTCGAGGTTCGCCTTTCCCAGGTCCCCGGCCCGCGGGTCGTCGTACTCGTCGGCGAGCTGGGCGAAGGCGTGGCCGACCTCGTGGACGAGCGAGTCGGGCGTCACCTGGGCCTCGCGCCCCCGCGTGACGCCGGTGACGCCGGGCATGAGCTCCTGGAGCAAGGCGAACCTCACGACGAAGGTGCCGTCGAGCACGGAGACGGCCATCCCGGACGGCAGGAACGTCCCGTGGGAGTCGTACGCGCGCGGGCGCGGGACGCCGCGCGAGAGGTCCTCCTCGTACTCCGCGATCACGCGCAGGAAGAAGAAGCCCTGGTAGCGGTCGAAGGGGGAGACGGCGAAGACGCGCGAGGCGATCGCGGCGAGGTCCATGCCGCTCGAGCCCGGGTCGATGAGGATGCCGATGCGTGCGTTCTCCCCCTCGGCGAAGCGGACGGGGAGGCCTCCCGCGTCGAAGAACCCGGGCGGGTACGGAGCGGTGAACCTCGCGTCGACGCCCGGGGAGTCGAGCCTGCGCTTCAGCTCGGCGCGGGCCTCGGGGTGGTGGTCGAGGAGGTCGACGGCCTGGCCGGTGGTGAGGGCGCGGACGTCGAGCGTGTAGGCGGCCTCGAGGGCGGCGATCAGGGTCTCGGCGCGGGCGGCGTTGGTCGCCATGGTGACGAGGGGTCCGATGGCGCGGGGGTCGCCGCGGCGACCGAGGGCGAGGGCGGCCTCGGCGCGGACGCGCTCGTCGGGGTCGGAGAGGAGGGCGAGGAGGGCGGCGTAGGCGGCCTCGACGCCCGCCTGGGCGAGGGCGCGTGCGGCGCGTATGCGGAGGCCGGGGTCGCCCATGGTGGGGATGGCGTTGGCGATCGCCTCGAAGGCCTGGGGGCCGCCGATGCGCGAGAGGGCGCGGAGGGCGGCATCCTGGAGGAAGGCCTCGCGGGAGGCGATGAGCTCGGCGAGGACCGTGGTGGCGGCGCGGGCTTGCATGCGGCCGAGGAGCTCGACGGCGGCGACGCGTGCGAAGAGCATGGCGGGGCCCTGCGCGACGGCGAGGAGGGCGGGGACGGCGTCGCCCTCGAGCTCGAGGCGCTTCAGGCCGAGGGCATCGAGCCACGCCTGGTCCTGGAAGACGATGGCGCGCCCGAGGGCGGCGAGGAAGGTCTCGAGGGAGACTCGGACGCCGTCGAGGAGGACGAAGACCTGCCCGGGCGCGGGGGGCTGGGCCTCGGGCACCTCCTTGGGCTCGGGCGCTGGGGGAACGACGGGGGCGAGCGGCTGCGGCTCGGCGGGCCCCTGCGGCGGCGCTGGCGTGGGCCGCTTCGGCGCCCACGGCCAATAGAAGTAGAGGAGCGCCCCCGCCACCGCGAGCAGCAGGACCATCACGATCCAGGGGGCCTTGTCCTTCATGCGTCCGTATCACCTCAGATGCACGTCACTCTAGCACGCCGTCATGGCCTTGTCTGCCGCGAGAGGGTCCTTTCCAAGGCATGGCACCAGCGCGCCTGCAGCGGGGGCACCCTTCGGGGAGGTTCGACTTGCGGACGGCTAGAATCTATGCAATAGTCCATACATGTACGACATCGTCGTCGCGCCCAGTGCGCAAGAGGAGTTGACGGAACTCCGTGCGTTCGACCGTGTGACCATCCTGAAGGCGATTCGTGAGCAGCTCCTGAACTCTCCGACGACACTGACGCACCAACGGAAGCTCCTGATCGGGGCTCGACCACGATTCGAGGCCGTCCCGCCGATCTGGCAGCTCCGGGTCGGGGATTTCCGCGTGTTCTACGACGTGGACGAGGCGGCGAAGGTCGTGTACGTCCGGGCGATCCGGAGGAAGCCGCCTCAGAAGACCACGGAGGAGATCTCATGAAGACGATCAACGTGCGCGATCTCCAGAAGAAAGTCCGCCAGTGGATCAGCGCCTCCCAGAAGGACTACGTCGTCGTGACCCGACACGGAAAGCCCGTCGCCATGGTGACCGGGGTCGAGGGCTACGATTGGGAAGACCTGTCCTGGGCCACGAACTCGGCATTCTGGAAGATGATCGAGGAGCGCCGGAAGGAGCAGGGGATCCCTCTCGACGAAGTCTGCCGCCGGCTGGGCGTTCCCGTTCCCCCGCGACGGAACGGCAAGCGGCGCAAGCCGCAGTAGCGACGGGACGTCCGCGCGTGCGGGGGCCAGTCCGCCTGATCCGCCTTGTGGCCTCCCGCGGGCGATGGTAGCCTTTTGCAGGTCAGGGGCCGCATCCCTCTCTGGGCGAACCTCATGTCCAACGCCTCGGCCCGCTGGTGGGTTGGCCTCTCCCTCCTTCTCCTCACCGCGTCCAGCACCTGCGCGCAGTCCACCTACCAGGGCCTCACGGCCGAGGAGTGGATCGCGCGGCTCGAGCGGAACGACCCCGCCGCGGCCGGGGCGCTCGTAGCCATGGGACATGAGGCCGTTCCCGCTATCCTCCGGATCGAGGACCCCGCGCGACGGGCACCCCTGGTCGCCGTCCTCGCGCGCATGGGTCCCGAGGCGCGCGAGGCCCTCCCCATGCTGATCGAGCTGTGCAGGACGACCAACGAGTGGGGCCAGGGCTCCGCCGTAGAGGCGCTCGGATGGATCGGCGTGGGCGAGGAGGCGGTGGTCGATTCGCTCATCGTCGCCCTCCAGGACCACCAGGGGGCCATTCGGACGAAGGCCGCCCGTGCGCTCGGCCGACTGGGCCCCGCGGCCAGAAAGGCCGTACCTCCGCTCGTGAAGGCCCTCGACGCGTATGACTACAGCGTACCCGGTATCGGCCTGTTCGAAGAGGTCCATCCCATCGTCGATGCGGCGGCCCTCGCCCTCGCACGCGTTGCCCCCGACTCTCCCGAAGCCCAGCGGGCCCTGGCGCTCAGGGTAGGCTACCCGGGGATGGCCCACGAAGCGCTGGTCCAGATCGGACCCGCCTCGCTGCCGGTGCTCCTCGACTGTCTGGCCAATCGGGATGCCTTCTACCCCCAGGCGATCGCCTCGGTCATCGAGGCGATCGGTCCCGAGGCGATTCGCGGCCTGGTCGAGGTGGCGGCGAATCCGGAGGCGAAGAACCGGACAGCGGCGCTGGAGGCGCTCGCCTCGCTCGATCCCGATCCGGAGACGGCGGCCCCTGCGCTTGCGGCCTGCCTGACGGATCAGGACTCCGGTGTCCGCCAGGCCGCGCTCCAGTGCCTGGACGACATCGCGTTGGCCCCGTCAATCGTGTCGCTCTTGACCGCGCGGATGAACGACGAGCAGGTCGCAGGGTATTCCCTGAGGGCATTCACCCGCCTCGGAAGGGGCGCGCGCGCCGCCGTTCCCGCCATCCTGCCCCTCTTGTCCCACACGAGCAAGTCCTTCCGATGCGAAGCGGCGACGACGTTGGGTGCCATTGGCCCCGGCGCAGCCTCCGCCGCGCCCGCGCTCGCGGAACTGCTTTCCGATCCCGGGTGCGCTCGCCAGGCCGCCATCGCGCTCCGACAGATCGGCCCTGAGGGCGACCAAGTGGCCGAGGCCCTGGTTCGGGCGCTCGGGTCCGACGCACACCGCGTGCCCGAAGAGGCGGCGGCGGCGCTTGCGCGCATGGGTCCCGGGGGCGCCCGGCGACTCGCCGATGCTCTCGACGTCCACCCGGCGGCCCTCGGTGCGCTGGCCGTCGTGGGCGAGGATGCGGCCGAGGTGGCCCTCGTCATCGCCAGGCGGAAGGAGGGCAACCCGCCGGTGATGTCGGAATGGGCGCGACGGACCCTGTTGTTCATCGGACCATCGGCGATCCCCCGCCTGGAAGCCGCGCTGGGCGGCGACGACGCCCGCGACCGCGCGGACGCGGCGGAGGCAATTCGCGCACTCGCGCCGGACCTGCCAGAGGCCGAGGAGGCGCTCCGCCGCATGCAGCCAGCGACCGACCCGGCCGTGCGGGCACAAGGCGCCCGCGGTCTCGCGTCGGCGGACCTGTCGACAGGCGAGGAGGTGGCGGCGCTGGAGCGCGCCCTCCAGGATTCGAACGAGGAGGTCGCGCACGCTGCGTGGAAGGCCGCGGTCCAGAACCCCGCCGCGAGCCCACGCGTCGTTCTGCTGCTTCTGGGCAAGATCGATCGTGCGGAGCGAAAGGACCGTGCGGGGATCGTGTGGCTGATCGAGCGGCTGGAGACCGACCCGCGGACGCGTCTCGATGCACTCCGCAGGGCGGTCGACGTCGACGACGGGGAGACACGGACACGGGCGGTTTCGGCGCTGGCGAACCTCGCGCGGGACCTGCCAGAGGCGGTCCCCATCGTCATCTCGCTCCTGGACCACTCGGAGGACCTGGTCCAGTGGTGCGCCGTCCGGGGAGCGGCCGCGATCGGGCCTGCCGCCAGGGGCGCGGCCGTGGCGCTGACAACCCGGCTCGAGGGCGCCGAGGGGTCGGAACGGGCGGACTGCCTCCTGGCGCTGGCGCGCGTCGGCGCGGAGGCGGATCTCGCCGGACCCCATCTCGTCGACCTATGGCGCGACGTGAAGCTCCGCGGAACCGCGAAGGAGGCCTTCCGCGCGCTGGGTGACGGCGGGATCCCGTGGCTCATCCGTCTCTACGACCAGGCCGACGGCGAAGGACGGCGCGAGATCGCGGAGATGGTCCACGAGCTCATGCCCTCCTCCCCTCGGGCGGTCGACCTCGCCATGCATATCCTCCGGGAGAACTCGCTCCTGATCCGGGACGTCGCAAAAGCGCTCCAGCCCGGACCAGTGGTCGAACCCGGAGCCTCCCTGGGCGGTTGGCGTCTTCGCAAGCGGAGCGAGGAAGACGTCAAGCGGGCACGTCGGAACGTCGTCGCATCGCGCGAGGTCGTGCGCTGGCTCGCCGAGCACCTCGAGAGTCGGACCACGGACCTGGGCATCGAGGCCGCCGAGGCCCTCTTACAGCTCTCCCCGGACATCGACGAGGCGTTCCCGGAGCTCTCCCGCGCGCTCGGCGGGGACCCCTCGGTGGCCATGCGCGCGATGGGCGCCCTTACGCGCGCCGGCCTGAAGGGCGCGGAGGCGGCGGCGGGGGCCTTGAACGATGCAAGGCCGCAGGCCCGCGCCGTGGCCCTGGACGTGATCGCCAGGGTCGGCGCGGGGGCGGTGGGGCTCTCGCGGGACGTCGGGCGGATGCTCGAGGACCCGGACCCCAAGGTGAGGCGCCATGCGGTCCTCGCCTGCGCGCGAATCGGTGCGCGCGACCTGTCGATCGTCCCCTCGCTCGCGACGATCGCCGGCGGCAAGGACCTGGAGATGGCCTTGGCGGCGCTGACGACCCTGCGAGGAGTCGGGCCGGCCGCCGAGGAGGCGGTGCCCGCGGTCGCCCTCCGTCTGGGCGACGGGGACGAGCGGGTCCGCCTCGAGGCGCTCCTCGCGCTGGTGGCCATCACGCCGGGCGACTCCGCCACGCGCGCCGCGGTCCGCGCCGCGCTCCTGGACCAGGACGCCGACGTCCGTCGCTCGGCCCATGGGACGCTCATTGGTTGGGACGTCGACTCCGGAGAGATCGTGGCGTTCCTCATCGGTGCCTTGGGCAGTCCCGAGGTCATCCAGCGCGTCGGCGCGGCGAGGATGCTCGGCGAGCTGGGTCAGGTCGCCCAGCTCGCGGTCGGGCCGCTCGCCGAGGCGCTCCGACAGGGCCCGCCGACGGTCCGCATCGAGGCCGCGCGGGCGCTCGGCGCCATCGGCGTGGAATCACGGGAGGTCTTCAGGGCCCTGGTCGGCGCCCTCGGTGATGGAGAAATGAGCGTCCGGGCCGAGGCAGTGGCGTTCCTGCACGCCGTGACCGACCCAGGTGAGGCGGCCCCGCACGCGCTGATCGAGCGCCTCCGAGATGAGAGCGAGCTGGTTCGGGTGCGGGCCTCCCACGCCCTGTTGCGGTTCGGACCGCTCTCCGCGGCTGACGCCAGGTACACTCGCGCCCTCCATCGCTCGCTGCTCCGGGACTGGGGGGATGACCCGAGCGCGGGACGCCTCGCGACGTGCCTCGCGCGCAGCGGAGTCCTGGACGACTCGATCGCGAGATGCGTGCTCCAGCGTTTCCTCGGCGGCGAGATGCCAGCAGACGACCCGGCGATCTCCGCGCTCCTGCGGGACGGTCATCGGACCGCCCGGGTGCTCGTCGGAGTCCTTGCCTGGGCCGAGCCTGCTTCGAGAGACCGGGGAATCGACCTGCTCCGGACGTTGGGGGAGGACGCCTCGGCCGCCGCTCCTCCGCTCGTTGCGCTGATCGAGCGGAGGGAAGGCGAGGCCGATGTCCAGGCCATGCGCATCCTCGCGTCGGTCGCCCCCGCCGCGCGCGAGGCCCAGGACGCACTCTGGGAGGCGCTCCATGGCCGGGATCGGGAGGTGAGGATGCTCGCCGCCGTGGCCCTGGCGCGTTCAGGCGCGCCCGCGGATCGAATCGTCCCGATCCTCGAGCGCGAGCTCCGCATCGACATGTGGCCGCGCGACGAGGCGGCCCGCGCCCTCGGAGAGCTCGGTCCGCAGGCCCGTCATGCGCTCCCGACGCTCTGGCTTGCGCTGAGGCCCCGCCGCGAGTTCGTCCCCGACCCGCACGCGGCCGTCGCCCTCGCCGAGGCGATTCGCGCGATCGACCCAGGCGGGACGGACCCGTGGCCGTCGGCGTTGAAGCTGCTGCGCGAGAGGATCCGGGAGCCGCGAGAGCTGGAGAACGCGCGCTCCTGGGACGAGAGCCTCGCGCCTGCGATCGGCCGACTCCTCGAGGACGATGCGGCGGACGTGAGGCTGGGCGCGGCACGGATGCTCGGCGCGATGGGCAGGCGGGCGCTGCGCGCGCTCGATGCGCTTGAACGCGCGCTCGGCGACGCGGATCCCGAGGTGCGCGAGGCCGTTCGCGGGGCGATCGAGACCATCGGAAGGTAGAGGAGCGCCCCCGCCATCGCGAGCAGCAGGACCATCACGATCCATGGGGCCTTGTCCTTCATGCGTCAGTATCGCCTCCGATGCGCGCCACTCTAGCACGCCGTCCTGGCCTTGTCTGCCGCGAGAGGGTCCTTTCCAACGCATGGCCCCAGCGCGCTCGCAGCGGGGGCACCCTTCGGGGAGGTTCGACTTGCGGACGGCTAGAATCTATGCAATAGTCCATACATGTACGACATCGTCGTCGCGGGCAGTGCGCAAGAGGAGTTGACGGAACTCCGTGCGTTCGACCGTGTGACCATCCTGAAGGCGATTCGTGAGCAGCTCCTGAACTCTCCGACGACACTGACGCACCAACGGAAGCTCCTGATCGGGGCTCGACCACGATTCGAGGCCGTCCCGCCGATCTGGCAGCTCCGGGTCGGGGATTTCCGCGTGTTCTACGACGTGGACGAGGCGGCGAAGGTCGTGTACGTCCGGGCGATCCGGAGGAAGCCGCCTCAGAAGACCACGGAGGAGATCTCATGAAGACGATCAACGTGCGCGATCTCCAGAAGAAAGTCCGCCAGTGGATCAGCGCCTCCCAGAAGGACTACGTCGTCGTGACCCGACACGGAAAGCCCGTCGCCATGGTGACCGGGGTCGAGGGCTACGATTGGGAAGACCTGTCCTGGGCCACGAACTCGGCATTCTGGAAGATGATCGAGGAGCGCCGGAAGGAGCAGGGGATCCCTCTCGACGAAGTCTGTCGCCGTCTCGGAGTCCCCGTCCCGCCGCCGCGAAACGGCAAGCGGCGCAAGCCGCGATAGGCGGCGACCTCCCATGGGCCAGAGCCCGTCATGGTCCCTGTCGCCCCTTGTGTCCAACGCCTCGGGTAGCCGGATGGTTGGCCCACCGGCTTACAGGGCCCTTGGATACGCCCGGTGGAGCGCGCGAGAGGCCGAATGAGGAGCGTTGTCACATTTCGAAGCTCGTCGTTCAACACAACCGAGCCCGAGGACCATTTCATCAACCCCTGCTGCTACGGTGACGACCTCTGCAGGTGGCTCATGGACCACGTAAGGGCTCGCGGCATGCAAGTGGACGACAAGCCGGGGCAGGAGGATTTCGGCTGGTACTTCATGTTCGACCGGGCCGGGAAGAGGTACTGCGTCGTGCTCGGGTACCGTCCTGGTTCCAGTCCTGACGGCGAGGGTAAGTGGATCGCCTGGTTGGAACTCCGACGAGGCTGTCTCGGAGGGTGGTTCGGTGACCCGGACAGGGCGATCGACCCGGGGGCCATCCAGGTCCTCCATTCCGCGCTCTCGGGAGCCGCCGAGATCCGCGACGTGAACTGGCACCGTCGTTCCGACTTCGACTGCGGTCGCGAGGATGAAGGTAGCGCGGTCCCATAGGCTGCCGCGGCACAGTCCCTGGGGCAGAATCGCGGACGTGTGGGTTCTCTCGGGAGGAGACGCATCCCCCGTGTCTCTCAGGGTGAGGCGATCGAGCTCTGCTCGGAGCCGGCACAATGCGCCCGGGTAGCGCGCGGCGCGCTCCTCACGCGTCGGAGGCGATTCGGCGGCGCCGGGGCGGAAGAAGCGGAGGTGCCCGCCCTGGACGCCGATGCCGCGATGGGCCGGTAGACCCCGCCCTTCACCACAAAGCCCCGCAGCCGCGGGCTTCCCTACCGATAGCCAAGCCGTCTCCGCACACGGGCCAGGCTCGCCTGGGCCTCGCGCGTTTCCCTGAGGTGGGGCTCCCACTCAACCAGCTTTTGGAGTACCGAGTGAGCCTCGATCGACCCATTCCTCTCGAGAGCCCGCACGGCACGGACCCGCTGCAGCGTTTCGCCGGGGGTCAGACGCATGGGGTGGTCAAGGTCCCGCAGAAGCGGATTGAGCCGCTCCTCGCGTCGGGAGCCGGCGGCGCCGTCGAGGGCCTCGCGCAGGGCTGGTACCGCGTCGCTGCCGAGCTGGCGAAGGTTGCGCTCCGTCGCGGCGCGCACGTCCCCCTCGGCCTCCAGAAGCGTGTGGACCAGGATCCGGGCCTGGCGCAGGGCAATGGACGGGGCCAGGAGCCTGGACTTGAGCCAAGCCAGCTCCTCGCGACGCTGGCGGGACAGGCGATTGCAGGCACGGTGTGCGGTTGGCGCATCCTCGCTCGCGAGGGCCGCCCATGCGCACTCCAACCCCAACTCGCTGGGGTCCTCCAGGAGGGCGGGAGCAAGGTCCCAGACGAGTGCCATCCCGTCTTCGCCGCCGGTCACGAGGCGGCGGCCATCCCGCATGAAGCAGAGGGCGGTCACGGCTCCCTTGTGCCCGAGGAACGAGGCGAGAGGCCGACGCGTCGCGAGGTCCCAGATCCGCACTCCCGACGAACCCGCGGCAGCGAGCCACCGACTCGACGCGCCGAACGACAGGAGCACCGGGGGCTCACCCTGGGCCTCCAACTTCATGATCGCCCCGCCGGAGACGCGGTCGATGATCGCGATGGACGGTCCCAGCGCGACGGCGATCAGGTCGCCTCGAGGCGAGATCGCCAGCGCCGCCGGGTTCGCTCCGACCTTCAGGTCCTCTCCGCACTGTCGGCCGTTCGATGCGTCCCAGACGCGGGTCGTGCCGTCCTGGTCGATGGTCGCCAGGATCGTCCCGTCGGGCGAGAACGCGAAGCGGGGAGAGGCTCCCTCTCCCGGGAGCGCGAACGACGTGACGACCTCGCCCGTCGCGAGGACCTCCACCCGCATCTGACGACCCGCCGTCAGGGACGCCGCTCGCGCCCCGTCGCGCGAAACGGCCGCTGCGATGATCCGCGGTCCCTCCCGGGGAACTGCCTCCACCCGGTCGCCCCAGCCCGGGCGCCAGAGGGTGCGTTGGCCGCTTGCGTCCGCGCCGACCACCTCGCGTCCGTCGGGCGCAAAGGCCACCACCGGCAGCGGGCTCCCCGGGTCGCCGAGGGCCCGGATCGGCCGTCCGTCCGCGGCGACCCAGAGGCGAAGGGTTCCATCGGCGCCGCCGGTCGCAATCATGCCCGTCTCTTCCGAGACCGAGATCGACAAGACGGCGCCGAGGTGCCGGGGGCCCATGTCGATGAAGCGCCCCTGGGCGGTGTCGCACACGACGACGGCCGAAAGGTGGCCCATCGCCAATCGCCTGCCGTCTGGCGAGAACGCGAGTCCATGTCCGGCCCCCGAGGCCAGCGGCAAGGAGCAGACCTCCCGGGCGCTCGATCCGTCCCGCAGTACCAACACGCATCCCTCCAGGGACGCAAGGGTCTCGCCTTGCGGCGAGAAGAGGATTCGGGCGCCGCCTCCCGACTTGCTGTCGAGCGTTCGCTGGAGGGTCCCCTCGCCGACGTCCCACCAGCGGGTGGTGGCGTCATGCGCGCTGGACACGAGGGTCCGTCCGTCGGGGGAAAACGCGAGGGAGTGGATGCCGTAGCCGGGCGTGTGCCCCTCCAGGCGTCGCCGGGTCGTCCCGGTCCCGGCGTCCAGCAGGTGCACGACTCCGTCCTTGTCACCGGCGGCAACCAGGAGGCCGTCGCGCGAAAAGGCCAGGCTGCACACGGTCGCAGGGGCTGGATCGAACCCGGCGACCTCGCCCAGGGAAGGCCACTCCCACATGCGAACGGGTCCCTCCTCCCCTGCGGTGGCGATCCGACCATCCGCGGGCGACACGGCGAGGAAGTGAAACGAAGGCTCGGCTGCCTCGAAGAGGTTCGTGAGACGGGCGGACTCGATGTCGATCGCGCAGACGCCATTCAGCGCGTCGATCAGGAGCGCCTTGTCGTCCGGGGAAAACGCCATCGAGTGGACGGCTCGGGACTGCTGGTCGATACACCTGAGCTCCACGCCCGACTCGGCGTCCCAGAGGCGGACCTTGAAGGGGACCTCGGCGGCGGCGATCGTCCGGCCGTCGTGGGACCAGGCCACGCAAGACACATCGCCTTCGTGGAGGAAGCTCGCAGAGCCGAGCCGCGCGAGACACCAATCGGGGAGCCCGTCCGCGGCGTCGGGGAGGATCCTCGCGGTCCTCCCGTCCCGGGCCCGCGACAGGTCGTCGAGAACCCTCCTGGCCGCGGGGACCTCCAGCGCGTGCTCGGGGCCGGACGCGAGCTGCCCGAGCACCTCGGAGGCCTCCGTGGTTCCCAGCCACTCCATGAGGCGGACCAAACGGAGGCGTCTGAGCGTGTCCCCCCGCGTGACCGGGTTCGGCGACTTCTCCGCCTCGATGAACCGCTCGATCCACTCCCGAGACTCCTTGGACAGGTCGGTGGACAGCGCCTCGCCCAAGGCTGGCAGCGCGTCCGCGCCGAGATCGCGAAGCGCCTGTTCCGCCTTCGCTCGCGCGGCGTCGTTTCCCTTGAGCAGGTTGTCGACGTGTTTGCGCACGTCCTTCCCGAGACGCGGGTCGGACCTCAGTCGAGAGCGGATGTCGCTCAGCTCATGCCCGGGGGCCTGCCTCAGCCTGTCCAGCTCGGCGCATGCCTCGGCCTCGTCGTCCGACGCCAAGGCATTCCAGGAGCTGCGCTTCGCCTCCAAGCCGCGAGATTCGCTTCGATGGATGGGCGAGAGGCTCCACCCGATGCCGGTCCCGTCCGTCCCGCACGTCACCAGGACCTCGCGATGTGGATCTAAGGCGATGTCGAGCACGCGCCCTTCGTGTCCTTCCAGTTGCAGCAGCTCCTCGCCCGACGACGTGTCGAACAGGACGACCTTCCCCCCGCCGCGCGTGACGGCGAGGAGGCGTCCATCCGGCGAGAAGGCGAGGGCGGGCCTCTCCTGCTGCTCGATCCCGATGGACAACACCTCGGATCCCGTGACCAGCTCCCACAGGCAAAGGCGGTTCGCGCGGTCGCGGAACAGGAGGAGGTGCCCATCAGGAGAGAACAGGCACGGCGGCACCGCGCCCTGTTTCGATGGCAGCGTCTGCAGCCTGTCGCCCGAGGGGACCGCGATGACCTGCGCCTCCTGGTCTCCCTCGATGGCGAGCGCACGGCCGTCGGCGGACACCGCCAGGAGCCTCGCGGGGTCGCAGGCGATCTCCATGGTGACGTCGCCCGTATTTGCGTCGATCGCCCGCAGCCGACCGTCCGTCGCGAGGATGTGCGTGGTGCCATCCGCGGAGAGGCGACGGGAGTTCCAGCGGGGGTTCTCTGGAAGGGCCCAGGTCTTCTCCTGCTTCTCAACGTCCCAGCGGGAGAGGCCGTCCTTTCCGCCCATCACCAGGATGCTCTTCCCGTCGGCGGCCAGGGCGAGGTCATCGACCGCGCCGGGGCCCGCATCGAGGACGCCGACGGGCTCGCCATCGTTCTGCGCCCACAGCCTCACCGTGCCGTCACCGCCGCCGGTGACGACGAGATCCGGCCCCGGAACCGCGAGAACCGCGCGGACGTCGGAGGTGTGCCCGGGGGGAACGAGGGGCTCCTCCGTGGATCCCGGTTGCCACGGGTAGGCGAGCTGGCCCTTGACGACGAGCGCGGTCCCCGTGCCCGGGGCGAAGTCGACGACCCGTGAGTCCGGCTCGGGCGTCACCCAGCGCTCCGGCTCCGGGTCGATGCCCAGCCCCCACTTCGTCAGCATGCCTCGGCCGGTCGCGAAGATCGCGCCTCCGTCCGCGGCGAAGCGCAGCCCTCCGACCGGCTCCCCGTCGCGTCCGAGGCTGGCCAGCTCCTTCCCCCCGGGGACGTCCCGCAGGAGGATCGCGCCGTCGCGGCTCGCAGAAGCGAGGGTGATGCCGCGAGGGGTGAAGGCAAGCGACGAGATCCAGTCCGAGTGCCCTTCAAAGAGGGCTTGCTCCTCCCACGTGGCGGTCTCCACCAGGTGGACGCGCGGCGCCGTCGCCAGATCATCCCTCCGGTCAGACCCGCCGAATGCGATCCACTTGCCATCGGGCGACCAGGCGATGGCGGTGATCGAGCGCGCCGGGTCCTGGAGGGACCGAAGCTCCTGGCCGGTGGCCGAATCGAGGATCCGTACGCTGCCTGTCTGGGTGCCGACCGCAAGTGCGCTTCCATCGGGAGCGAACGCCAGCGTTCGGACATCCAGCGAATCGGCTTCCACCTGCCAAGTTTGCTCCCCGGACTCCAGGCGCAGCAGGCCGACCGCCCCGGCCCGCATTCCCACCGCGATCGAGGCCCCGTCGGGCGAGACGGCCAGTCCGCATCCACCTTGGACCGGAAAGACTCGGGCCTTCCTGCCAGTGGAGACCTCCCACACGGAGATCTCGTTCGTCGTCGCGGTCACGAACGACGCGCCGTCCGGGAGAAGCAGGGCGGCTTGGACGTCCTCGGCCGATCGGAACCGGAGCGTCCCATAGCGCGCGTACGACCCGGTCGGAAGAGGCTCCCCATACCTGTCCGGGGAGCGTCGGTCAGGGTCCTGTCCAAGTGCGAGACACGCGGACGCGAGAACGATGCACAAGACCCGGGTTACTCGGTCCATCGCGCCTCGATCCTCTGTCCGCCCGCGACGAACGGCGCGCGCGTAGCAGCCGGTCAGAGCGGGACGCCTACGGAGTGGGAGAGGGCGGCGAGCCCTTCGGGCCTGACTTTCGGAGGCTCTCTAGCTCCGCGCGCAGGCGACGCACTTCCTCCTCGGAGCGATCCGCGCGGGCGCGTTCGAGCTCCGCACGCTCGTCGGGCGTCGGCAGCGGATCGGCGGCGCCCGGGACGAAGAAGCGAAGGTGGCCATCCTGGACCCCGAGATCAAGACCCAGGCTACCGCTGGCGAGCCGCCCTGACGAAGAAGGCTCGATCGGCTGGTACGTCCCGCCCTCCAGGGCATACCCCCGCAGGCGCTCGGGGATCCACTCCCCGCGCAGATCGAAGAGGAAGTACTCCTCGGCGCGCAGGTCGTCCCGGTACTTCGTCATCTTGTCGCCGAGGTCCTCGCGACGGGTCCCGCGAGATGTGACCTCCAGCACGAAGCAAGGAATCCGCCCGCCCTCCTCCCAGACCTTGAACACGTCGCGTTGATGCTTGGGGACGCCCTTCACGACGTAGGTGTCCGGACTCACACAGTCGGCGAGGATGCCCTCAGTGTAGTAGATGAAGTTGCTTCCCGAGACGTAGACCTGTGGGTCGTCCTTGAAGTGGTCCTTCAGGACGTTGATCGCGTAGTCCTTCATCTCGTCCCGGTGGTCGTCGGTCTCGCCCATCGGTCTCCCGTCCCTGGTGGGATACTCAACGGCCTTCCCCGGCATCACGCCCGGTGCGTCCATCGTGACTCTCCTCTATACGGTTCGAGTCTACGGGTCCCTCCGGGGCCGGTCAAGCGCGATCCCCGCGCCGAAGCGCTACTTGCCCTTGACGACCGGGTTGGTCAAGACACCGATGCCCTCGATCTCGGCCTCGATCTCGTCGCCGGGCTTGAGGAAGAGCGGCGGCGTGCGGCTCATGCCCACTCCAGCGGGCGTGCCCGTCGCAATCACGTCGCCGGGCTCGAGAGGGAAGCAGGCGCTGATGAACTCAATCAGCGTCGGCACGTCGAACATCATCTCCGACGTGTTCCCCTCCTGACGCACCTCGCCGTTCACCCGCAGGCGGATCGGGAGCGAGCGGTAGTCCACCTCGTCCGGCGTCACCACCACCGGCCCCATCGGGCAGAACGTGCGGAAGCTCTTGCCGCGGAACCACTGCTTGTCGCCGTATTGGATGTCCCGCGCCGAGACGTCGTTCACGATCGTGAAGCCCAGCACGTGGTCCATCGCCTCCGCCTTCGGCACACGGTCGCAGGCGTCCTTGATCACCACGCCCAGCTCCACCTCGTGGTCCACCTGCGTCGAGGCCAGCGGGATCTCGATCGCCTTCCCGTTGCCGATCACCGCGTTCGGCGCCTTCGCGAAGAGCATCGGAGAGGTGGGGACCTCCGCCTTTTGCTCCTTCGCGTGGTCCGGGTAGTTCCGCCCGATGCAGATCACCTTCGGCGGACGCACGATCGGGGCGCGGAACGTGACGAAGTCCACCCCCACCCGCATCTTCGGGTCCTCGCCGATCTTGACCCAGCTCAGCTCGTCGAACCGCGCGAGCGCCCCCTGCGCCAGAAAGTCGCCCAGGTCGGCGAATTTCCATGGGCGCTTGAAGTTCTTGAAGTACGCGATGCCCAGGTCGATCACGTCCTTCCCCTTGACCAGCCCTACGCCGACCCGCGGCCCCGCCTGGAATGAGCAGAATTTCATCACTCTCCTCTCAACGATCGCCGAGCGGCATTATAGTGCCGCTGCCCCGTCCTGTCGCCGACTGACGCCCTCACGGGCGTCACCCCCCGCGCCCTTACGGGCGCGACTCCAAGGCGCCCTGGCGGGCGCGACTCCAGCAGGCGCTTGCACCGGGCCCGTGGTCCACCTACGATTCCCATCCGCCACGAGGAGGACCCCCCATGGGCAAGGACAGGCCGAAGAAGGACGACCCGCTGACCGCGGTCCTGAAGACCGTCCGCTCCCCCGAGACATCAGACTGGGCGAACGCCTGGGTCGGCATGGAGCCTACCTTCCAGAGCAGGAAGTCCGTCAAGAAGTGGGCCGAGATGTCCGCCCAGGGAGCCGCCGGCGAGGACGCCTACTTCCTCGACGAGTACATGCTCGAGACCCAGAAGGACGTCGGGAAGTCGATCGTCAAGCGCTACAAGGCCTGCCTCGAGGACGGCGCCGACTGGTGCATGTTCTCCGACGTCGAACGGGAGGAGGAGGTCGACCAGTGGGGCGTCCGCCGCCAGAACCTCGAGTTCCACTGGGCCGATGACTCCCTCAAGCCGTTCGAGGTCCGCTTCACCATCGACCCCGAGACCTTCGAGTACAGCATCAAGCCCGTCCCCGTCGCCTGGTTCTACGACGAGCGGTGGGTCTCCTTCCTCGAGGAGGTCCTCTGGCGCGCCCCCGCGAAACACGGGCTCGCCCCGTCGATCGCCCACGGAGGCGCCCAATTCTCGATGTCGGCGAAGACCTTCCTCACGGGCAGCCTCCTCGCCGACGACATCGCCGACCGCCTCAATCACCCCGAGCTCTCCCAGTGGACCCTCGACTGGCCCAACCCCGATGACCGCGCCTTCCGCGCGACGCGCGCACGGTTCCAGGCCTTCCGCGTCATCCTCGAGCAGTACTGGAACGGGGCTTTCCATCCGCAGGCCATGGGCGTCCTCACGCCGCTCGCCTGCTACCTCGATCGGGGGTTCGAGCCCGCCCCTTCGCCCGCCGGGGTGCTGATGGATGCGAAGAAGGGACCCGCGGGCTCGCCTCACGAGGTCTTCCTGACGAACTTCGCCTTCGGCCGCGCCGTGCGCCTGCGTGCCCAGAACGTCCACCCCGGCTACTGGCAGTCGGCCCACCCGAAGGAGCAGGGGTACCGCCCGGACCAGATCATGCGCTACAGCGAGGGGAACCTGAACCGCCTCCAGATCGCGGGAGAGTTCCACGTGAAGAGCGGCAAGGTCCTCGACCCCGAGCGCCTCCCCGACGCCCACGCGCCGCTCGCCGCCTCGATGCTCTACGACGAGGCGAGCTGGGAGGACCGCGGCCAGATGGGCAGGACGAGCGCGCGCGATTTCGTGGAGGCCCTCCTCCTCGACGTCCACCGCGCCCAGTGGCTCCAGGCCCATCCGCACGTCAAGGTCGCCGCGTCGCTCCTCCAGGACCAGATCCTCGGGGACGCCGAGGAGACCCTCGCGAAGCGCGACGCGAAGCTCCTCGGCCGGTTGCGCAAGGAGGCGGAGGAGTCGAACCTCGCGGCGTCGAGCGGCCGGCTGCGCAGCGCGTGGGTCGAGCCGGAGACGCTCTTCTGGGCGGCGTGGAAGTCCCTCCCCGCGACCGAGCGTGGCGCCATCGCCCGCGAGGTCGTCGCGCGCTTCGTCGAGCGCGTGCGCGAGGCCGCCACCGTCGACCCGCGCGCCTCGCGGAAGGGGAAGGACCCGATGGAGTGGCACCGCCACCGGATCCACCCCATCCTCTGGCGCGCCATCGACGAGGCCGAAAAGGGGATGAAGGCCGACGACCCGGTACGCCGGGAGTGGGAGGCGTGGAAGGCCACCCGCGAGGAGTGCCTGGCGCGCAGGCCCATCTTCTCCCACGTCGACCTCCGGCCGCCCTGGGAGTAGCGCGGCGGCCGAAAGCGACTATAATGGCGGTCCCGCGTGATCGAGTGGAAGCACCCATGCAAACCCCCTCCATCGGAATGAACCTCTCCTTCGGGCGGATCGCCCTGCGCGCGGGGCTGATCGTGCCCAGCCGTCTCGAGGCGCTCCTCGTCCACCAGGACGAGCTGCGAAAAGAGGGCGAGCGATACAAGATCGGCGAGCTCTGCCAGCGGCACGGCGACCTCACCTCCGGACAGGTGCAGAAAATCCTCCTCGCGCAGGAATTCTACCGGATGCGCCAGGACGACGAGCTGCTCGCCGCCGTCCTCGAGCGCGACGGCGTCCTCCCCGCGGAGGTCCTCCAGGCCGCGCTGAAGGACCAGCTCACGGTCTACCGGTCCGAGAGCCGCGTCCCGCAAGGCCTGGGAGAGATGCTCGTCGCCGCCGGGACGCTTGGCGCCCTCAGGCTCGAGGAGGTCCGGGCGGGGAATCCCGACCTCGCCAAGGCCGCGCGCCGCGGGAGGACGGAGGTCCTCCATGTGCCGGAGCAGCTCCCCGAGCCCGGCGCGCCCCCGACCGGTTGGCTGATCGAAGAGACCGCGGATCGTCGAGCGATCTCGATCGCCACGAAGGCCCTCCTCGGGCGCGACCCCGCGAACGAGGTCGCCTTCGAAGACCCCAGGGCCTCCCGCCAGCACGCGCGGATCGACTGGCGGGTCGACCAGCTCAAGCACATCCTGACCGACCTGCACAGCATCAACGGGACGTGGGTGAACGGTCAGCGCGTGAAGGCGAGCGTCGTCCTCCGCCCCGGCGACCGGATCCGGATCGGCGACGTCCACTTCCTCTATGATCGGCGAGGCCCCGATCGCGTGACGGGGCTAAGGGCGGAGCCGACGCCCCGCCGCTCCATCCCCGACACGCGCAAGCACCTGACCGTCCACGCGCGCCTCTCTCCGGTCGAGCCGAAGCCCGACGAGGAGGAGATCCCCGTCGCCGAGGTCGTGACCCCCTCCCCCCTCTCGGAGGAGATCCCGTTCTCCGAGATGGCCGAGTCGGAGGGCGATGCGCCCTCGAAGCCGGACGTGAAGGCCGAGCTCCGCAGGATCGTCGACCTCAGGCTGGCCGGAAAGCTCACGCAGGGGGAGTACCTCCGGCAGCGGGAGAACCTCCTCTCGCGGCTGTAGCGCTGGCCGGGCCAGCTTGCTGGTCTCGCACTGGAGCATCCCGATGGCGAAGGTCCTCGTCGCCGACGACGAGAAGTCGATCCGCCAGTCCCTCGACCAGGTCCTGAACTACGAGGGGCACGACGTCACCCAGGCCGCGAGCGGCACGGAGGCCCTCGACGCGCTCCAGAAGAAGGAGTTCGACGTCGCCTTCCTCGACATCAAGATGCCCGGGATGGAGGGGATCGAGGTCCTGCAGAAGGCGCGGCCGACCTGCCCGGACACCGTGTTCGTGATCATCAGCGCGCACGGGACGGTCCAGCACGCCGTGGAGGCGACCCGCCAGGGGGCGTTCGAGTTCATCGAGAAGCCCCTCGACCGCGAGCGGCTCCTCCTGGTGCTGCGGAACGCCCTCGCGGCGAAGCGCCTCAGCCGCGAGAACCGCAGCCTCAAGATCGCGTTCCAGCGCGAGGTGTCGATCCTGGGGGAGACCAAGGCCGTGCGGGACGTCATCGACCTGGTCCTGAAGGTCGCCCCGACCGACGCGCGGGTCCTGATCACGGGGGAGAACGGAACGGGCAAGGAGCTGGTCGCGCGCGCGGTCCACCTGCACAGCAGGCGGGACAAGGGGGCGTTCGTCGCGGTCAACTGCGCGGCCCTCCCGGCGATGCTGATCGAGAGCGAGCTGTTCGGCCACGAGCTGGGGGCGTTTACCGGCGCGACGCAGATGCGCGAGGGCAAGTTCGAGGCGGCCGACGGGGGAACGCTGTTCCTCGACGAGATCGGCGACATGCCGCTCGACGCACAGTCGAAGCTCCTCCGCACCCTCGAGGACGGGACGGTGATCCGGATCGGCAGCAACACGCCGATCCAGGTCAATGTGCGCGTGATCGCCGCGACGAACCAGGACATCCCCGCGCTCATCAAGAAGGGTGCCTTCCGCGAGGACCTCTTCTTTCGACTGAACGTCTTCCCGATCCACGTCCCCCCCCTCCGGCAACGGAAGGACGACCTGGCGATCCTCGCCGCCCACTTCGCACAGGAGTTCTGCCGCAAGAACGGGGTGATGGCGAAGAAGATCGCCCCGGAGGCGATCGAGCTGCTGAAGACCCACGACTGGCCTGGCAACGTGCGCGAGCTGAGGAACTTCGTGGAGCGGATCACGATCATCTCGAACAGCGAGGTGATCGAGGCCGCGGAGATGAGGAACTACCTGTCGTCGGCGGGGAGCGCGACGCTGTCGCACGACCCGAGGACCTGGCAGGAGTTCCGCGACTTCACGGACCGCCTCTTCCTGGAGGAGAAGCTCCGGAAGAACCGTTTCAAGATCAAGCCGACCGCCGAGGAGATCGACATGCCGCGGAACACGCTCTACCGGACGCTCGAGAGGCTGAAGATGGAGGACTTCGTCAAGGAGCAGCAGGCGAACCTGCGCGACGAGGACGACGAGTAAAGTGCGCCAACTTAGCGCACCCCGAGTGTCACCGGAGCGGGCACTTTTCCCGAACGAAGGGCCCGGCAGCCGGCTTCCGAATGCGGTGCAGCCTCTGGCGGTTGACGCAAGGCGCACGGGCGGCGATTGTTGCGAGCAGCTAGGTTGCCCGACCAGCCTCGGTGGCGTGATTCCAGAAAGTCGTCATGTCCCGGCACGCCATTCGCATCTAGAGTAGTGGGGACTACGACACGGGAGCCCGACCATGGAGCGGAGATTTCGAGCCGCGATCGTGATGGTTCTGGCGCTGTCCGCCGTCGCCCTCGCCGGTGACATCGACGAGGGGGCCAAGCAGGCATTCCAGGGCTTGTCATCGTCGTGGAGCAGTGAAAGCGCCGACGGCGTGTGCGACGCGTTCCCCGAGGGGGACGCGAAGGTCTCCTTCCGTCTCGGCGAGGGGGCCGACGGTTCGTTCAGCAAGGACCATGCGCAGGGCGTTCTGGAGTCGTACTTCGAGAAGGTGTCGGTCGTGAAGGTCTCCCTCCGCAAGAACGGCTACAACGGCGGCGGCAAGCGCTACTCCGCGACGTACGACTACAAGTACTCCACCCCGGACGGTCAGGAGCACACGGGGCTCCTCCAGTTCTCCATCGAGGACCAGGACGGGCAGTGGGTCCTGCAGTCGGTGAGCGCCGACTAGTGTCCTGTCAACTCTGATTCTGTCAGTTCAGGTCGATCGGTGGCACGGAGCGCCTGATCGATCCGTGCAGAATCTCGGATCTCGGATCTCGGATTTGGGACTGCGGATTGTTGCGGATTG
>Ga0080064_1002121_pt1 | contig 35427 bp, 22 predicted proteins | sample Subgrocontami54m_FD_69260 | JGI IMG/M metagenome (GOLD analysis project Ga0080064, IMG submission 69260) | Subsurface groundwater microbial communities from S. Glens Falls, New York, USA - GMW46 contaminated, 5.4 m (SPADES assembly) (version 2) ...
CCGTCACGTTGCCTGCGTGGCTGAAACGCCGGAAGCCGGCGGCGGGGAAAGTCGTCGCCGTCATCGCACGGACACCGAAGGGACACGGCCGGGCCTACGGCAACGTCGACCTGCTGCTTTCGCTCAGTTCCGCTGTATCCGAAGCGCTGGCACGCGAACGCCCGGAACTTTCCGGACGCATCGCGGCATTCCCCTACCCCATCGACTGGCAGCGCCACGCCAACGCGCGGCAGCAAGCGCGCGACACAAGCGCGCCGCTGACGATCGGCTACGTCGGCCGGATTCATCCGGAGAAGGGCATCCAACTGCTGCTGGCCGCGGCGGTCGAGCTGGGCCGCCGGACGGATCTGCCGGCTTGGCGACTCGAATTCGTCGGCCCGTGGACCGTGCCGGAGGGCGGCGGTGGTGACGCGTATCGCAACGCGCTCCAGCGCGACTTCGGAGCGCAACTCGGCACGCGCGTTTCGTTTCGCGGTCCGGAATTCGATCCGGAAAGGCTCGCAGGGCTGTATGCCGGCATGGACGTGTTTTGTTACCCGAGCGTCTCGGAGAAAGGTGAAACTTTCGGCGTGGCCGTCGCGGAAGCCATGGCGGCGGGCTGTACTCCCGTCGTCTCCGACCTCGCCTGCTTTCGCGAGCTGGTGCGCGATGGCGAAACCGGCGTGGTGTTCGAACATCAGGCCGCCGACGCGCCGTCGCGGCTGGCCGCCGCGCTTGCGCGCGTGCTCGGCGATCCGCCATGGCGCGCACAAATCGCCGAACGCGCGCAAGCCCACGCGAAGCGATACGACTACGCGGTCAGCGCGCAGACCGTCCTCGGTCATTTGCAACGGCTGATCGGGCGATCGACCATGCTAAGCCGGATCGAGGCAGAGAGAAACCGCGATGAACGCGAATGAGGATTGAAGCGCGTCCGGCACAGCCGAATCATGATTTGGTGTGCCTCCTTCGAATTTCCGCTTGGGGAGCGACCAAGGACGGCGCGTCGACCACGAACGGAGTCCACTCGCTGGCGCTCGTGGCTACTGCTGAAACTTGCCTCATCTGAGGCGGCGCCTCGTTAATCTACCATGTCCAGCGAACCGCCGTATCTCGGCCAGGGTTGCACTACCCCGTATCCGCGCAGCGCCGTGTTGGGCCGGTGGGCATGGGCGTTCGTGCAGACGACGTTCTTTCGCTGGAGCCCGCGGCCGATGCACGCGTTTCGCGCGTGGCTGTTGAAACTCTTCGGCGCGGACATTGCCGAGCCGGCGCAGGTGGTCGTGTTCCCGAGTGCTCGCATTACGTTTCCGGACAAACTGGTGCTCGCCCCGCGCGCGATGGTCGGTCCGGGTGTGACCCTCTACAACCTCGCCACCATCACGCTCGAACGCGGTGCGAACATCAGCCAGAACTGTCACCTCTGCGCAGGGACGCACGATTTCAACCGCTGGAGCATGCCGCTGGTGACGGCGCCAATCGTGATTGGGAAAAATGCCTGGCTCGGCGCGGACGTCTTTGTCGGGCCCGGCGTGACTATCGGGGAACTGTGCGTGGTCGGCGCTCGCTCCGTGGTGGTGAAGGATCTGCCACCGCGAAAAATCTGCGTGGGCCATCCGTGTCGGGCGATTAAGGACCGGGGCGAGCCAGCGTGAGGCGAGGACCATGGACTTTGGACCATCGACCTTGGACCTTCGACCTTGAGGCCTCGACTCACCGACAAATTACCTATGAGAGATTACACCAAAATCGAAGCTTGGAAACTTGCAGACGATCTGGCGGTTGCCATTTACGAACACACCAGGCGATTTCCGCGCGAAGAAATCTACGGCCTCACCAGCCAAGTTCGCCGTGCGGCCTATTCCGCAGCAGCAAACATTGTCGAGGGATCTTCGCGGGAGAGCAAACGTGACTACCTGCACTTTCTCTACATCGCCCGCGGTTCGCTCTCAGAGACTGGGTATTTCGTTCACCTTTCCCATCGGTTGGGTTTCCTCGATGAGCCGAACGCAAGTCCGTTGGCACAACACGCGAATCGCGCAATGGCGTGTTTGCAGGGTTTGATCAAAGCCGTAGAGAAAGAGGCGGGAATTGGACGCAGGATTGGCGCTGCGATCACGAGCATCATCGTGCTCAGTCTCGCGCGCTTCGCGCTGTCTTCGGACCGCGGCCCATAGTCGATAGTCCATGGTCGATGGTCCAAGGTCCATTGTCCATAGTCCATGGTCCCTGCATCCCTTTGAATCTCTGCCACATCGTGCCGAGCCTGGAGGCGCAACACGGCGGTCCCAGCAAATCGGTGCGTGCGTTGTGCGCGGCATTGGCGCGGAACGGCCAGGACGTGGAGCTGTTGACCACGGATCCCGCCAGCCCGGTCGAGGGCCGGGTCGAGGTGGAAGGTCGACTCCGGCTTGCGGCTTATCGCCGCGATTGGCCGCAGCGGATTTGTCCTTCCTCCGGATTGCGGCGGGCACTCGGCGAGCATCGGCCGGCCGTCGTTCATCACCACTCAATCTGGCTGCGGACGTTGCATTACGCGCATCGCCACGCCACGGCGCAGCGGATTCCCCTGGTGATCTCGCCGCGCGGGATGATGAGCACGTGGGCGTGGCGGCACCGGGGCTGGCGGAAGCGGATATCGAGAACGCTGATCCATCCGGGCGCGTTGGAAGCCGCGGCAGGCTGGCACGCGACCAGTCCCGAGGAGGAAAGTGAAATCCGCGCGTTGGGCTTCAATCAACCGGTGTGTGTCGCGCCAAACGGAGTCACCGCGCCCTCGGCACCGGATCGCGAATCAGCCGCGGCCTGCTGGCGCGAACTCTGCCCCGCCGTGAGCACGCATCGCGTCGCTCTCTTTTACTCACGCTTTCACCGGAAGAAGCGCGTGCTCGAGTTGATCGAACTGTGGCGGCAACTCGCGCCCGCCGACTGGTTGCTGCTCCTGGTCGGCATCCCGCAGGAATACGCCCCCGAAATGCTTCAGGCGCTCGCCCCCCAGGCGCCCGGCGCCGCGCCCGTCGCGGTGTTTTCGGGCGAAGGTCGTCCCCCTCCCTATGCGGTGGCCTCGCTATTCCTCCTGCCGTCGCACAACGAGAACTTCGGCTTGGTCATCGCCGAAGCCATGGCGCACGGCGTGCCCGTCGTCGTCACCGACACCACACCGTGGCGCGCACTCAACGCTGCCGGTCACGGCTGGTGCGTGCCGTGGGAACAATTTGGAGACGCCGTCGGCCGCGCGCTCGGCGAGTCCGCGGGCCAACTCGCGCAACGGGGCCGGGCAGCGCGTGACTGGGTGCTGGGCGAATACTCGTGGGACAAAAGCGCGGCGAAGCTCACCGCGTTTTATCAGGCGCTGCGCTCGCCGACGATGGCATGACGGCCGAATGGGCCAATTTAACGAGGATTCTCGTCATGTCCGAGCGTAGCGCGGTCAACCTGACCGCGTCTCTGTGGACCAGAAAATTCGCCCGAAATGCGCGGTCAGATTGACCGCGCTACGGCTCGCGCCCCGAGTCGACTCCGCAATCTCTACGCCTAACCTAGCGCCATTCGCATGAGGGCCCGAGCCATTTCATTACTTCGCGGACACCTCCCTGCATCCGACGGCATTTCGTCGCGCGACAACCGAGCGAACCGCGCACTGCGTCCGCTGGAGTGGGTCACGCTCGCCCACACGGGCATCCTCGTCCTCTGGACCACCTGGGGATTTGGGGGCGCGGCCGAATCGATGTGGCCCTACTTTACCTGGTGGGGCGCGTTCGGCGCCCTGATCACACTGACGGCGGTGCAGGACAAGGAGGCCTGGCACGCCGGCTGGATGCGGCCGCTCGTCTGGGGATGGCCGATTCTGGCCTTCAATCTCCTCACGCTCGCCGCCGCGCTCAATCCGAGCTTCAAGGAAATGAATCTCGGCGGCGAAGCCGTGCTCGCGCACACCGGCGGCCGCGCGTGGTGGCCGACTTCGGCCCGGCCGCAACTCGCCATCCCCTCTCTGCTGCTTTTCGACGCGCTTTGGATCACGTGCTTCAACCTCGCCCTGATTCTGCGGCATCGTCGGGCGGTGCGCGGGTTCGTGATTTTCCTCGTTTTGAACGGATTCGCCCTTTCGGTTTTTGGCACGGCGCAAAAACTCGCCCACGCGTCCGGCATCTACTTTGGCGCGATGCCAACCCGGCAGCCGTATTTCTTCGCCTCCTTCGTGTATCACAATCACTGGGGCGCCTTCATGCTGTTGACGATCGCGGCGGCCATCGGGCTGGTGTGGCACCATGCCCGCCGCCACTCCGCGCGAAATTTTTTCCATTCGCCCGCGTTCGGAGGGCTCGTGGCCATTTTCTTCCTGGCCGCGACCGTGCCACTCAGCGGCTCGCGGTCGTGCACCCTGGCTCTGCTTGTGCTCGCGGCGGGGGCGATGATGCATGCGATTGCCGCCGTCGTCCGGGTGCGCCGCTACCGCCACGAATCGGCGGCGCCGCCGATCGTCGCGGCCGTGGTTGCACTGCTGCTGGCGGCCGGCGGCGTCTGGTTCGTAGCGCGCGAAAGCATCACGCTCCGGACCACGCTGACCCGCCAGCAGGTGGGCACGATGGTCGAACGCGGCAGCATTGGCGCGCGTTCGGTGCTTTACCGCGACACGTGGCGCATGGCGCGCGACAAGCTCTGGTTTGGCTGGGGCACGGAATCGTATGCGCACGTCTTCAGCCGCTTCTACAACACGCTGACCTCGCCGGTGGATCGGCTGCCGGTGTATTACCGTGACGCCCACAGCGACTGGTTGCAGTCGTTCGCCGAACACGGGCTCATCGGCAGTGCCTTGCTGGCGTTGGCGGCCATCGTTCCCCTGGGCGGGTTCCGGCCACGGCACTTCGCGCATCCATTTCCGCAATACCTTCTCGCCGGCTGCGTCCTCGTGCTGCTCTATGCGTGGATCGAGTTTCCGTTCGGCAATGTGTCGGTGATTCTCACCTGGTGGCTCTGCTTCTTCTGCGCGGTGCACTACGCGCGGCTGCAGCATCGGGAGGAATTGGCGCGACGCGAGGAGACCGTTCCCTGATCCTCATGGCCGGCGACTGCCCCATCTCGATTCTCATCCCGGCGAAGAACGAAGCCGCCAACCTGCGCGATTGTCTCGCGTCGTGCCGGTTTGCCGCGGAAGTCGTCGTCGTCGACTCCGGCAGCACCGATGGCACGCCGGCCATCGCCCGCGAATTCGGCGCGCAGGTGATCGATTTCCAGTGGAACGGCCGCTTTCCCAAAAAAAAGAACTGGTCGCTCGCGCATGTGCCGTGGCGGCACGAGTGGGTTTTCATTCTCGATGCCGACGAGCGAATCACCCCCGCGCTCGCCGCGGAGCTCGGCCGGGTGGCGGCGGCACCGGACTGCGACGCGTACTTCGTCAATCGGCGGTTCTGGTTCCTCGACGGCTGGCTGATGCACTGCGGATATTACCCGAGCTGGAACATCCGGTTCATCCGCCACCGCCTCGGGCGGTTCGAGGAATACGCCGACTTGAACGACACGGGGTCCGGCGACAACGAGGTCCACGAACACGTGCTCGTGCAGGGCAAACTCGGGCGGCTGCAGCACGAGCTCGATCATTACGCCTTCCCCACGATCGACGTGTGGGTCGAGAAGCACAATCGCTACGCCAATTGGGAGGCGCGGATTCTCGCATCGGCCGAAGGCCACAAAGCCGCCGTCGCGCCGCACAGCGACGCGGCGATCACCCGACGTCGCCGGCTCAAGCGCCTCACTTCCCGGCTGCCTTTCCGGCCTGCGCTGCGGTTCCTGTACCACTATGTCATCCGGCGCGGTTTCCTGGATGGATATCGTGGCTACGTGTTCTGCCGGCTGATGGCGTTCTACGAGTTTCTCAGCGTGGCCAAGGCGGAAGAACTGCGCCGCCGCGCGCGTGGTTGACGCGGCCATTTCCCAACGCGGCACGGTCGACCTCGAAGTCAACTCCGTCTGACTATTCGAGCGGGGAAACCAACATGTTTGTCGTAACGAGACCAGCGCCTGGAGGGCCCGCCTCCGTGCGGGCCGTTTGCGGTCGATGGATCGGACGCGGACGGCACGGAGGCCGTCCCTCCAAGACCCGGAGGACGGCTGTTCGCCGCAGGCGAACCACTTTTTCCGAGCGCACTCTCGGAAAAAGGCCGTGTTGCCATGGCTGAACTGTTGTATTCCCGCGTGCATCCCAGCCCGCGAGATTTCCAAGTCATTCAATCCTTTGGCCCACGGAACACACCGAATACACCGAAGTGGATTGGAGTTCTGTATTCCGTGTGTTCCGTGGGCGATATTCTCTCTGTTGCTTTGGTTGCGGCCGCCACCTCCGTGACCTCTGTGTCCCAATAACCCAATCCATGACTCGCGCTCAACTTGAACACCCATGGCGCGGGTGATCTTCGTCAACCGTTTCTACTGGCCGGCCGAGACTGCCACCGGGCAACTGCTCACCGATCTGGCGGAGGCGCTCGTGGCGCTCGGGCACGAGGTCACCGTGATTACCAGCCGCGGCGGCGCCGCCGAGCCGACCGAACAGCGCGGCGTACGCATCGTTCGAATACGCAGCACGCATGCCTCCGACCTCCGTTTGGCGGGCAAAGCCCTGGACTGGTCCACGTTTCTCGGGGCCTCCTTCTGGGCCATGCTGCGTCACGTGCGTCGCGGCGATGTGCTCGTGGCGCTCACGGATCCGCCGCTGCTGGCGATTGGGGCCTGGCTCGCCGCGCGCTGCCGCGGCGCCCGGCTCGTGCATTGGGTGCAGGACATCTATCCGGAAATCGCGATCGAGCTGGCCGGCCAGCGGTGGCTGGCCTGCCTCCGGCCGCTCAGAAATATGGCATGGCGCGCCGCGGACCAATGCGTCACCCTCGGCCGCGACATGGCTGCCACGCTCAGCCGCCAGCGCGTTCCAGCGCAGCGCATCTCCATTATCGGCAACTGGCCGCCCGCCGGGGTTTCCCCGCGGACGGCCGGAACCGATTGCCGCGAGATCTGGGGGCTGCGCGGGAAATTCGTCGTGGCGTATTCGGGCAACCTCGGGCGCGTCCACGATCTCGGGGTGGTGGCGGACCTGGCGGAGGCGCTCCGGGAGGACGCGGCCATTTCGCTGCTGGTCGTCGGCGACGGCGCCCAACGCGAGTCTCTTCAGGCGGACATCGCCCGCCGCGGCCTCGCCAACGTCATGTTTCGCCCCGCGCAGCCGCGGGCACAGCTGGCGGGTTCGCTGGCGACGGGGGATGTCCACCTCGTCACCCTGCGCGATGGCTGCGAACACCTCGTGTTTCCCAGCAAGCTCTACGGCATCGCGGCCGTCGGCCGACCGGTCCTGTTCATTGGGCCGGCCCAGTGCGAGGTGGCGCGTTGCGTGAGGGAACATGGCCTGGGCTGCGCGGTTTCACGCGGCCAGCTGGACCAGGCGGCGGCCTTCGTCCGCGCGCTGGCGCGGGACCCAGCGGAACGCGAGCCGTACCGCGAGGCGGCCCTGGCGTTTGCGTCACGCCACGGCCTCGCGGAAGCCGCACGCAGCTGGGACCGTTGGTTGAGCGCCCGTGGCGCCGCACCGGCATGACTCGTCGCCGCCAGGTGCGGGTGAAGTTTGTCGTCCTCGACATCGTCGCGGCGATCGTCGTTTTCAACCTGGTCGCGCTGCTCCGCGGACTCTCGGCGGCGGACCATCTCCTGGTGACGCCGCTGCTCGCCCCGATGGCGATGCTGATGTTCGCCGTGCATCTGATCGATGGATACAAAGCGCGCACGGACATGCTGAGCGTCGACTACACCAGCCAGCACACCATCGCGGTGCTGGGCGCGATGATTGGCACGCTGATGCTGACCTACGTGTTCGTTCCCGCCGGGTACGAACTGCAATCCAGCCGCCTGGTCATTGCCCTGAGTTTTCTCGTGCTGATTCCCGTCACGCTCGGTTACCGGCGGATTTTCTACCTGCGCGCCCAGGCCGCCTGGGGGGAACGCTGCATCGTCTTTCTCGGCGACGCCGCGAGCGCGGAGCATTTTCGATCCGAGTGCCGCAACCTCGGCATGACCCAACGCGTGATCGCGACGGTGGTCAGCGCCGAGTCGCTCGCGCCGTTCAGCGGGGCGGACGGGGAACCCGTCCGGCCGTTCCAGGACGTCTTGCGCGACGTGGAGGAAGGGCGGATCGAGGTCGAGGCGTTTGTGCTCCGCGAAACCGCGCGCGAACTGCCGTCCGAGGTGTCCCGGCCGCTGGTGCAACTCTACTTCGCGGGCGTGCCGACCTTCACGCTGGAGTTGTTTCACGAGGTTTATTGGCAAAAAATTCCGCTCTACCGGCTGAACCAGATCTGGCTGTTTCAGGAAGGTTTTCAGATCGCCCGCGAACCGGTGTTCGAGCGGCTCAAGCGGGCCAGCGACGTGATCCTGGCCCTGCTCGGCCTGACGGTCGCGGCGCCGCTCGTGGCGTTGGGCGCCGTTGCCGTCTGGCTGGAGGATCGCGGACCGGCTTTTTTCGCGCAGACCCGCATCGGCCGGAACCACCAGCCGTTTCGGCTGGTGAAGTTGCGCACGATGCGACCGGTGAAGGGTAACGAGGATTTGTATACGCGGCCCGGTGATGCCCGCATCACCCGCGTCGGCGGGTTTCTGCGGGCCACGCGCATCGATGAACTGCCGCAGTTGTGGAACGTCCTGCACGGCGAGATGAGCCTGATTGGCCCGCGCGCGGAGTGGGACCGGCTGGTGCAACGCTACGAGACGGAAATCCCCTGCTACCATTTTCGCCATCTCGTGCGACCGGGCATCACCGGCTGGGCGCAGGTGAACTACCCGTACGGCGCGAGCGTCGAGGACACGACGCGCAAACTGGAATACGATCTCTACTATATCCGCCACTTCTCGTTCGTGCTCGATGCCTCGATCGTACTGAAGACGATCCACATCATGCTGTTCGGCAAAGGCCGGTGAGACTGAACGAGGACATCGACCATGGACCTTGGACCATGGACCACGGAAACACGGACAGCGTCACGCGCAAGATCGTCGCTACCGTAACAAGCCGGCTCGCGCCTGGCGTCGTGCGATTCATCATGTCACCACAACGGCTGTTTGCAGCTCCGGTTGATTCCATGGTCGATGGTCGATGGTCCATGGTCCATGGTCGATTTTGCGAATGAAATCCTACGACTTCATCGCCATCGGCGGCGGCAGCGCCGGTTTCAACGCGGCGCGCGTTGCCGCCTCGCTCGGGCTGAAAACCGCCATCGTCGATGGCGCCCGCGAGCTGGGCGGACTGTGCATTCTGCGCGGCTGCATGCCGTCGAAGACGCTGCTTTACATGGCGGAAGTCCTGCATCTCGCGCAAAAGGGCCGCACGTTCGGGCTGAAGATTCCGTCGGCGCGCGCGGACATGAAGGCGATTCACGCGCGAAAGAAGAAAATCATCGCGGAGTTCGCGGACTATCGCGTCAAGGCGCTCGAATCGGGGAAATTCGACCTCATCCGCGCGCAGGCCCGTTGGGTCGACGCGCATACGATCGAGTTGTCCACCGGTGGTCGATTGCGGGGAGGACATTTCCTGATTGCCACCGGATCGAAGGTCAGCGTGCCGCCGGTGCCGGGGCTCGCCGACGTGCCGTTTTGGACGAGTGACGACGTGCTCGAACTCGATTTCGTTCCCAAGAGCGTGATCGTTCTCGGGGGCGGAATCGTCGCGTGCGAACTCGCCCAGTTTCTGCGCCGCGTCGGCGCCCAGGTGACGCTCGTCCAGCGCAGCCTCAACATTCTGCGCGATCATTCCGCCGATGCCTCGGTCGTCGTGCAGAAGGCGTTTGTCGACGAAGGCATCGAACTCTTTGCCGGCACCCAGCTGCAACGCGTCTCCCACGATCGCCGGGGTTTCAGCGTGCAGTTTCTCCACGATGGCAAAATAATGTCGCGGCGGGCAGCGCATCTCTTCAACGCCCTGGGCCGCGAACCGAATACGGCAGGACTCGCTCTGGCGGCCGCGGGGGTCAAGACCCGTCCCACCGGCCAGATCATCACGAATCGCTGGCAGCAATCGAGCACACCGCACATCTATGCCGCCGGCGATTGTGCCGGGCCCGCAGAAATCGTTCACCTCGCCATCCAGCAAGGCGAACTCGCCGCGCGGCACGCGGCCGGGGTGAGGCCCATCCGGCCCGTCGACTATTCGCTGCTGCTAAATGTCGTGTTCACGGACCCCCAGTTGGCGACGATTGGCGTGCTCGAACGTGAATTGGAGCAGGCGGGCACGCCCTATCTGGGCGCGAGCTATCCGTTCAACGATCACGGCAAGTCCATCCTGATGGATGCGAATTACGGATACGTGAAGGTGATCGCCGAGCCGCAGCGCGGACGCCTGCTCGGTGCGGAAATCGTCGGCAAGGACGCCGGCGAGTTGATCCACTGTTTCAGCGGGCCGATCGCGATGAAGGCGACGGTCTTCGATTTGCTGCGGGCGCCCTGGTATCACCCCACCCTCGCGGAAATCGTCACCTACCCGCTCGAGGAAATCGCCGACCAGGTGAACGCCGGCCGCTGCAATCCGTCGCCGAAGCGCAAGCACCCCGGCAAGCGGGCGTGAGAGAGACCAAGGGACCAAGGACCAAAGGACCAAGGGACCACTGAGATAATGCGTCTCTTGGTCCTTTGGTCCCTTAGTCCCTTGGTCCATTGGTCCCTTGCTCGCGCGCGAGCGCGAGCAAGTCGGGCAAGTCGACGCGCTTTTCGTACAGCGCCTTGCCGACGATCACCCCGTCCAAGTTAGCATAACGTCGCGCGAGCTGTGCGAGCTGCACGACGTCTTCGCGCCGGCTCACGCCGCCGCTGGCGATGACGCGAAACTTTCCGGCGGCGAGCATTGCCTCCTGCGCGGGAAAATTCGGGCCGGTGAGCATGCCGTCCGTCGTGATGTCGGTGTGAATCAGCGTGCGGACACCGAGCGCATCCATCCGCTTGGCGAGCGCGAGCGCACTCAGGTCGGCGGTCGCCACCCAGCCTTTGACGGCCACTTGGCCGTTCTTGGCATCGATGCCGACGGCGACTTTTTCGCCGAAAGCCTGCACGAGTTCGCCGACAAATGACTCGCTCTCCGCGGCGCGCGTGCCAATCACGACCCGACTCACGCCGAAACCCAACGCCCGCTCGACCGCCGCGCGGGTGCGGAGGCCGCCGCCGAGCTGCACCTTCAGGCCAATGGCCGCGATGGCCTGGACGGCAGCGAGGTTCTGCGGTTCGCCCGCAAACGCACCGTCGAGATCGACCACATGGACCCAGGTGCTGCCGGCCGCGCGAAACTCCCGTGCGACGTCCGCGGGGTTCTCCGCGTAAACGGTCTCCTGGTCGGCGCGGCCTTGCGTCAACCGCACGCACCGGCCGCCCTTGATGTCGATCGCAGGATAAATGGTCATGAGAAAGTGAGAGTGAAAGTGAGAGTGAGGGTGAGGGTGGCGAACGAGCCTGAAAAGCGAAACTGGCGATCAGTGCGACCCAAAGCCGAAATTCGCTATTTCTCTCCCGCCGACCTTGCGCGACCGCTTCATTAATTCCTTTCTTTGTTACGCCGCATACACTTTCACCCTCACTCTCACTTTTACCCTTTGGCCCATGTCCTACCAAGTCCCCGCGTTTCTCGCTGAATTGCTCCGTGCACGCTCTCCTTCCGGTTACGAAGCCGAGGCGCAGGCGGTTTTCGATCGGCACGTGAACCCCGCGGCGAGCCACTATGCCAACGATGCGCTCGGCAACCGCATCGCGACGCTCAACCCGAAAGGGGACCCCGTGCTGATGCTCGCCGGCCACATCGACGAACTCGGGCTCATCATCACGTACGTGAACAAGGAGGGTTTTCTCTACTTCGACACGATTGGCGGGCACGACCTGAGCATCATCTCCGGCCGCCGGGTCGTGATTCAGACCGCGAACGGCATCGTCAAGGGTGTCACCGGCAAGCGCGCGATTCACCTGATGGAGGAAGAGGATCGCAAGAAGGTGCCGAAGAAGCACGAGATCTGGATCGACATCGGCGCCCGTTCGAAGACGGAGGCGCTCGAGCGCGTGGGCATTGGCGACGTGGCGACCTACGATCACGAACTCGAGCTGTTCAACGGCAGCATCGGCGCCGCGCGGGCGTTCGACGACAAGGTCGGCGCTTACATCGTGGGCGAAACGCTGATCCGGCTGGCGAAGGAAAAGAAGCCGCTGGCGGCGAAAGTGGTGAGCGTGGCGACCACGCAGGAAGAGATTGGCGTGCGCGGCGCTACGACCTCGGCGTATCTGGTCAACCCCCACATCGCGATTGCGGTCGATGTGGGCCACGCGACCGATCACCCGGACTGCGACAACCGCAAGTTCGGTGAAACCAAGCTCGGCGGCGGGCCGATCCTTTGCCGCGGCGCAAACATCAATCCGAAGGTGTACGACCGGCTGCTCAAGGCCGCGAAGAAGGCCGACATTCCCTACCAGGTGGAAGCCGACCCCCGCCCCACCGGCACCGACGCGCGCGCAATGCAAATGGGCCGGGGTGGCGTCGCCACCGGACTGGTCAGCATTCCGCTGCGGTACATGCACACCCCGAGCGAGGTCGTCGACCTCGAGGATGTGGAGCGTTGCGTGCGCTTGCTGGTCGAGTTCGCGCAGGCGCTCGACCAGGGCGACTACGCGCACTGGTAGGCCGATGTAGCGCGGGCAATCTGCCCGCGTTCCGCCGTGACCGCACGGGCAGATTGCCCGTGCTACGCCGATGGCCTACGCCGCGTCCTGCTTCGGCTCGGCCTTGCCGGCCCGGCGCAACGTGGGCTTGCGGCGGCCCGCCACGACCGCGGCGTCGATCATCACTTCCGCGACGTCGTCGCGCTGCGGCAGCTCGTACATGACCTCGAGCATCAGATTCTCCATGATCGCCCGCAACGCCCGCGCGCCAGTCTTGAGGTCGATGGCCCGGGCCGCGATCGCCTTCACCGCATCGGGCGTGAACTTCAGCCGAACGCCATCCATGGCGAACAGCTTCGAGTACTGTTTCACCATCGCGTTCTTTGTCCGCAGCAGAATCTTCTCCAGATCCGCGACGGAGAGCTGATCGAGCACGGAGACGACCGGCAGCCGGCCGATGAACTCCGGAATCATGCCGAAGCGAATCAGGTCCTCGGGCGCCAGCGCCTTCATCAGGTCCTCGGGGCGCAGCGCCTCCGCGTGTTGCGCGGCGATCGAGGAGAACCCGAGGCTGCGCGTGCCCATCCGGCGCTGCACGATGGCGTCGAGCCCGACGAACGCACCGCCGCAGACGAACAGGATGTTCGTCGTGTTGATCTGGATGTATTCCTGGTTCGGGTGCTTCCGGCCGCCCTGCGGCGGAACATTGCACGTCGTGCCTTCGAGAATCTTGAGCAGCGCCTGCTGTACGCCCTCGCCGGATACGTCGCGCGTGATCGAGACGTTCTCCGTCTTGCGGCCGATCTTGTCGATCTCGTCGATGTAGATGATGCCGCACTCGGCCTTCTTCACGTCGTAGTTCGCCGCCTGCAGCAGCCGCAGCACGACGTTTTCCACGTCCTCCCCCACGTAGCCGGCCTCGGTCAGCGTCGTGGCGTCGGAGATGGCGAACGGCACGTCGAGAATCTTGGCGAGCGTGCGCGCGAGCAGCGTCTTGCCGGAGCCCGTCGGCCCGACGAGCAGGATGTTGCTTTTCTCGACCTCGACCTCGCTGAACTCCGGCGAAATCGCCGCCGAGTCCTTCGTCTGGCCCGAGTCGAACATCAGCCGCTTGTAGTGATTGTAGACCGCCACCGAGAGGACCTTCTTCGCGTGATCCTGGCCAATCACGTAGTCGTCCAGCGCCTTCTTGATCTCGGACGGCTTCACCAGCCGGAACGCCGGCCTCGCGTCGACCGCCGGCGCCTTCACCTCGCGATCGATGATCGTCTTGCAGACATTGACGCAGGAGTCGCAGATGTAGACTCCCGGGCCCGCAATGATCTTCTTCACCTCGGCCTGCGACTTGCCGCAGAACGAGCAGAGAGTCATGCGCGCGGATTTTGCCATGGCGGTAAGGTGACGGGAGCGTGAGAGGTGTCCAGCCGGGATTGGCTGATCGCAAGATTTGCGAGGCTATTCCGATTGGATGAGGAAACCAGGTTTCGCCTCGGACCAAGGAACCGCCATCGGCGGGCCGGCCAGAGATTTACCCGCCTTCGACGCGACCGCAGACCAGGCACTCCGAACCAGGAATAACAGCGGAAACGTGCCGTCCAAAGCCGGCCCTCAGGCGGCGCTTTTCACCGCCAGCGTCTGCACTTCCTTCGTCGAGAGGACGACGTGGTCGACGATGCCGTAGTCCTTCGCCTCGGCTGCGCTCATGTAGTAATCGCGATCCGAGTCCTTCTCGATTATCTCCGGGGTCTTTCCGGTGTGGCGGGAGAGGGCCTCGTTGAGGGTCTTCCGCCAGCGGATGATTTCTCGCGCGGCAATCGCAATGTCCGTCGCCTGTCCGCCGGCGCCACCGCTCGGCTGGTGAATCATGACGCGGCTGTTCGGCAGCGCGAACCGCTTCCCCTTGGTGCCGGCGGCGAGGAGCACCGTGCTCATGCTCGCGGCCATGCCGACACAGTACGTCACGATGTCGCATTGCAGGAAATTCATCGTGTCGTAGATCGCCATCCCGCCCGTCACCACGCCGCCCGGCGAATTGATGTAGAGGTGGATGTCCTTCTTCGAGTCCTCCATCTGCAGGAAAAGCATCTGCGCAATCACGAGGTTCGCGACCACGTCATCGATCGGCGTGCCGATGAAAATAATCCGGTCCTTGAGCAGCCGTGAATAGATGTCCATCGACCGCTCGCCGCGGCCGGTGTTTTCGAGAACGATGGGAACGTAGTAGCTCACGTGTGTTGGAGGGAGGTGCCAGCGCTCAGGCCTTCGGCTGGACTACGGTCACGCTAGCTTTGGACACCAGAAAATCAACCGCCTTGTCGAAAATGATGCTCTGTTGCACCGAGCGGAGTCGCTCGCGATCGCCGGCGAGGTTCTTCGCCAGCTTGTCCGGCTTCTGGCCGGAGCGCATCGCCTCGCGGTAGAGGAAATTGTTGATGTCGTCGTTGGTGACTTCGATTTTTTCCTGCTCCGCGATTTTCGCAAGGACGAGCTGGAGCTTCACGCGGTTGTGGGCCGCCTTGCGCGCGCTTTCGAAGAGCTCCTTCTTGTCCTTCTCGAATTGTTCCGCCGGCACGCCACGCCGCATGTTCTCCTCGATGAAGTTGCGGAGCACACTCTGCGTCTCCGCCTCGACGAGCGAATCCGGCACCGGAAAATCGACCAGCATCGCGAGCCGCTCGGTCACCTGCCGGCGCTGCGCAGAGCGATTCTGATATTCCTTCTGCAGCTTCAGGTTGTTGCGGACCTGCGTGCGCAAGGCCTCGAGATTGTCGACCTGCTGCGACTTGAAGAATTCCTCGTTGAGCTCCGGCAACACGCGCTCGCGGATTTCCTGAACCTCGACGCTGTAGGTCGCGGTCTTGCCGGCCAGCGCTGGCACCGCGGGAAACTCCGCGGGAAACGTGATGGTCACATCGCGCTTGTCGCCCGCCTTCAACCCGGCGAGCTGCTTGCCGAGCCCGGGAATTACGCCCTCGTTCGCGCCTTCGACTTCCTCCCAGGTTTGCGGCACCTTGCCGTACAATTGCTTGTCGGGCGCCAGTTCCGTGATCGGCTGGCCGTCGACTTTGCCCTCGTACGCGAGCTTCACGTAATCGCCCTTCTGCGCCGGCCGATCCGCCGGCTTGAAGTCGGCGCGCTCGGAACGCAGGCCTTGGATCACGTTGTCGATTTCCGCGTCGGCCGGATCCGTCGGCGCGATTTCCGTCGGCATGTTCGCGTAGTCGGGCAACTGGAAATCCGGCCGGATATCGAGCGTGATCGTGACGTTCGCCGGTGCGCCCGCCTCGATCTTGCCTTCGTCCACGTTCACGACGTTGAGCACGTCCAGCTTCTCCTGCTCGAGCGCGCTCCGGTAGGCCTTCGCGACGACCTTCTGCTTGAACTCCTCGACAATCTCCTTGCTGAAGCGCTTCGCCACCATGGCCGTCGGCGCCTTGCCCGGCCGAAAACCGGGGATGCGCGCGAGCTTCGCGATTTCACCGACGACAGCCTGGTGCTCAGCGTCGACTTCGCTCGGGTCGAGCGTGACGGCGAGGCTCTTGCGGGTGGGCGACACGTTGGTGAGTTGGACGTTCACGGCGGAAATGCGGACGGGTGGTGTGTTTGAAGAATTGTCCACGGTAGGGCGCATGTTCGGTCGGTCAATGATCGATTCGGCCATGACGCGGCGGACCAGGGTCTGTGGGCTTGGCCGCACAACCTGCTCCCCCGCAGCGGCGAACGCGCATGGGACACGGTGCCGAAACCGCAGATTTCTTTTACCGCGGATTACGCTGAGCACGCGGATTGCGGGAGGAGAGATCCGCGTGCTCCGCGTAATCCGCGGTAAAATGCCTTGGTCGGCTCCGCGGTCGCGGCCTGGTACGCCCGTACGAAATCTGCGGCCCGACTGCCGTGGCCCTCTGCGCGCTTGCACGCGCGAGAGCGGAGGCGTTTCGTCGGCGGAAATGCCGAGCCTTCGCGAACTGCTCGCCGCGCACGCGCCGTTGCTGCTGATTGACGCCGCCTCCAGCCGCGTGCAAACGGCATGGCTGGCTGGCGCCGCCGAATCCCACTGGCAGACTTCCGACGAGGAAGCCGGGGTGGCGATCTTCCGCGCGATCGAAGCGCTCGGCTGCGACATCGCTGCGGCCAATGCTTTTGTCTTCTGCGCTGGCCCCGGATCGATCCTGGGAGTGCGCACCGCCGCCATGGCCCTGCGCGCCTGGAACGTCGTGCGAGCGCGACCCATGTTTGCCTACTCGAGCCTTGCCGTGGTCGCGCATGCGCTCGGCCGCACGGACGTCGCGGTCATTGCCGACGCACGCCGCGATTCGTGGCATCATTACCGGATCGGACTTGGTCTGCGGCGCGTCGAGACGGCGGCCCTTTCCGGCGAACTTGTCACCCCGGCCGGTTTTCGAAACTGGACGCCGCTACCGCCGGCAACGCAGCAAGTGTCCTACTCCCTCCGCGAACTTCTGCCGAAAGTGGAGGCGAGCGAACTTTTCCTCGAAACCGCCGCGCCCGACGCGTTCCTGCACGAGGAGCCGAGCTACGTGACGTGGACGCCGCGCATTCATCGGGCGCCGCCGCGATGACCCCCGGCGAACGCCCGCTCCGCTGTTGGGCGGAGATCGACCTGGCCGCCCTCGAACGCAACGTCCGCGCGATTCGCGCTTCGCTGCCGCGGCCGATGCGCTATGTCGCCGTGGTCAAGGCCGACGCTTACGGGCTTGGCGTGCACCACGTGGCCTCCCGTTTGATGCACGCGGGGGCCGACCTGTTCGCGGTCGCCAATGTCACCGAGGCGGCGGCGCTGCGCGAACTCGGCGGCGGCTGGCCCATCCTCGTATTGAGTCCGCTGTTACCGGGGGAGGACGACGCGCTGGCGGACGGCGATTTCGCCGCGACCGTTTCGTCCGCCGAGGAACTCCGCCGGTTCGCGGCCATCGCCCGCCGGACGGGCCGCCCCATCCCGGTTCATTTGAAGATCGACACCGGCATGGGTCGCGCCGGCGTGTGGCACGAACACGCGGCGGCGCTCTGGGCGGAGTTGCAAACGACGCCGGAGCTGCGCGTCGAAGGCGTCTGCACGCACTTTGCCAGTCCCGACGAAGATCCCGGGTTCACGGCGGAGCAACGCCGCCGGCTGCTCGCCGCGCTCGCCGCGTGCCAGGGACTGCGCACCGACGGCTTGATCGTACATGCGGACAACAGCGCTGCGATTGAAACGCTGCCCGAGTCGAGTCCGTTCAATGCGGTGCGCATCGGACTGCTCCAATTCGGAGTGTCAGCCCGGCGCTCATCGCTGCTCGGTGCGGTGCGGGTCGAGCCGGTCTTCAGTTTTCACACGCGCGTCGCGCTGGTGAAAAACCTGCCGCGCGGTGCGTCGATCAGTTACGGCCGCACCCATGTTCTCCGGCGCGATTCGACCGTCGCGATTCTGTGCGCCGGTTACGGCGATGGCTTGCCGCGCGGCGCCAGCAATCGCGGCGAAGTTCTCGTCCGCGGCCACCGTTGTCCCGTGCTCGGCCGGATCACGATGGATCAGACGGTGGTGGACGCGACCGATGCGCCCGGCGTCGCCGTCGGTGACGACGCTGTGCTGGTCGGCCGCCAAGGATTGGCGGAGATCAGCCTGGCCGATTTCAGCCACCGCGCTGGGACGATTCCGTGGGAAACATTGACCAGCGTCACGAAACGCGTGCCCCGGCTGTATAAGACCGCCTTGGGTACGTAGCCAATCTCGACCAGTGCGAGCTGCGGGTCACCCTGGGTCACCCCCTCGTCGCCTGCACTCCGTGAAGTTTTCTTGCCTGGGCCGCGTGTACAGATTCGAGGCGGAGCGTGGAGACTTACAACGCTTATGTATGTCCATTATAAACAATCACTTACGACAGGTATCTCGCAGGTATTATTTGCGACGTTTTGGTAGGACAAATACCGACTGGGTAATCGGAGATTTCCCTATAGGCCCCTGAGCACTCCTCCTTGTAAGCTATTTGCTACATGGGTCCTGCTGCGCGGATTTTGGGCGCCTTCTTGTCGCCGCAAAACCGGAGGTTTTGCGCGACGTGGCGGCTGCGCGGCCTTCTTTCGTTGTCTTTCATCTTTGTGGCGTTGGTGTTACCGCGGGTGGTTGCGGCCACGTTCATTTGGGATGGCGGCCACGCGGGGCAGGACAGTTGGACGGCTAACCAAAACTGGAATCCGAACGGAGCCCCCGCCAACAACGGGACGGCTGATCTCGTCTTCACCGGGAACATTCGGCTGACGCCGAACGCGAACAGCAACTCAGGCTGGTCGATCAACTCGCTGACGTTCGATGCGTTCGCCGGCGCGTTCACGATCAACGGAGATGCGCTGACGATCCAGGGAAGCGCCGTCACCTACGCGATCGCCAACAACTCGAGTTATGCGGCAACGATCACGAACGCGATCACGCTGGGTTCAGCTCAGTCCTGGAATGCCAACACCGCTAACCTCACTTTTTCCGGCACCGTCGCCCTCGGTGCCAACAGTCTGACTCTGGCCGGCAACGCGAACACCACCCTCAGCGGTGCGATCGGCGGTTCGGGCTCTTTGGTGAAAACGGGCAGCGGCACGCTGATTCTCAGCGGAGCCAATACCTACACCGGCACCACCACGGTAAGCGCCGGCACGCTGCAAGGCAGCACGACCAGCCTGATCGGCAACATCGTGAACAATGGCGCCGTGGTGTTCGACCAGGCAGCGAGCGGAAGCTACGGTGGGATCATCTCCGGCAGCGGATCGTTCACCAAGCAGAATGCCGGCACGCTGACGCTGACCAATGCGAACACCTTTACCGGCCCCGCGGCCATCAACGGCGGCACCGTCGTCCTCGGCGCAGCCAACGCGCTGGCGAGCACGATCGATGTGTCCCTCGCTTCCGGTGCCACGCTGCAGCTTTCCGCGGCGGCGCAAACGGTCGGATCGATTTCCGGCGCAGGTAATGTCATCCTCGGTGCGAATACCCTGACCACCGGCGGTTCGAACACGTCGACAACACTTTCCGGCGCGATCAGCGGCACCGGCGGCGTGGTCAAGACCGGTAGCGGCACTTTAACTCTCAGCGGCACGAACACATACACCGGCGCCACGACCGTGAACAGCGGCACGGTGCAGGGCACGAGCACGAGTTTGCCCGGCAATGTCACGCTCTCCACCGCTGCCACCGCGGTGGTCTTCGATCAGGCGACGGCCGGCACGTATGCCGGCGTCGTGTCCGGCAGCGGCTCGTTCACCAAGCAGAATACGGGCACGCTCACGCTCACCGGCGCGAACACCTATACGGGCGCCACGGCCATCACGGGCGGTACGCTCGCGCTGGGCGGCGCGAATGCGCTGGCCGACACGACGGCAGTCACTGTTTCGAGCGGCGCCGCGCTGCAGCTCAATGCGTCGAACGAGACGATCGGCTCGCTCGCCGGCGCGGGCAACGTGAACCTCGGCAGCTACACACTCACGTCAGGGGGGACGAACGCGAGCACGACGTTTTCCGGCGTCATCAGTGGCACGGGCGCGATGGTAAAGAACGGCAGCGGCACTTTGACGCTGAGCGGCAGCAACAGCTACAGTGGCGGAACGTCGGTCAACGGTGGCACGCTGCAAGGCACCACCACCAGCCTGCAGGGCAACATCGCGCTCGCCAACAGCAGCATCGTCACGTTCGACCAGACGACGAGCGGCACCTACAGCGGGGCAATTTCCGGCACCGGTTCAGTCACGAAGTCGAATACCGGGACGGTCACCTTGTCGGGCGCGAGCACGTACACGGGCTCGACGACGGTCTCGGGTGGCACGCTCGCCCTCGGCGTGAACAATGCGTTGCCGGCCGCGACGAATCTCACGCTGACTGCGGGCACGACACTCGATCTGGCCGGCAATTCCGCGCAGATCGGCCTGCTCAACTACAACACGTCCATCGTCGACTTCGGCGCCGCCGTCGTCGCGAACACCCTGCTGTTCACCGGTGGCGGAACCGGCAGCGGCACGCTCACGATCAACAATTTCGACGCCGCCGCCGACAAACTCGGTTTCGCCAGCAGTTCCACGCTGCTCACCGGCTACCTCGAAGGCGTCTATTTCTACGGCATTGGCGCGGGGATTGCCGGAGCAACCAACCAGACCATCGCGGGCTACAGCGGCACCTGGAACCTCATCGTGCCGAACACCGCGGCGTTCCGGACGTGGGATGGCGGCGCGAGCGGTGGCAGTGCGCAGAACTGGAGTTCCAAGAACAACTGGGACGGCAACAACACCCTGGTTGGCGGCACGACGCTGAGAGTGGAAATGGCGGGAACGACGCAGACGACCAACACGGTCGACATCAACTATACGCTCAACACGCTGCGCTTCGCCGCCGGCGCCGGCACCGGCGCGTTCACGATCAACGCCGCCTCCGGCGCCGCGCTGACTTTCGGCGGATCGGTCCCGAGCATCATTCAACTCGCCACGAATGCGCAGACGATCAATGCGCCGCTGGTTTTCAATTCCACCACGGTCATTGAAACGACCGGCGCCGGCACGCTGACCCTGGGCGGCGTGATCTCCGGCGCCAGCGGCGGCATCAACAAGGTGGGCGTCAACACGTTGATTCTCGCCGGGGCGAACACCTACGACGGCACGACGACAATCAATGCCGGCACAGTGATTGCCCAAAATTCGAGCGCGCTCGGCAGCACGGCAGGCGGCACCGCCGTGAGCAGCGGCGCGATCCTCCAACTCGAGAACAACATCAGCGTGGGGGCCGAGGCGCTGGCGCTGGACGGCGCGCTGCGCAACGCCTCCGGCACGAACTCGTATGGCGGCGCCATCAGTGGCAGCGGCACCGTCACGGTGAACGGCGGCTCCCTGTCGCTCGGCGGCAGCGCCGCCAACACCTACACCGGTGCCACCACGGTCAACACCGGCACACTTTACCTGAACAAGAGCGGCGGCGCGACGGCGATCGCCGGCAACCTCGTCATCGGCAATGGCACTGGCACCGCCACGACCCAGCTGATGGCGAGCAATCAGATCGCGGATACCGCCGCCGTTACGCTCAACTCCGCCGCGACGCCGGTCTTCAACCTGAACGGCTTTTCCGATACCATTGGTTCGCTGGCGTCGAGCAACTCCGCCGCGGCCGTGCAGCTTGGCGCCGGCACGCTCACCACGGGTGACAGCACCTCGACCACGTTTGCCGGCGTCGTCTCCGGCACCGGCAACCTGATCAAGCAGGGCGCCGGCACCTTCACGCTTTCGGGTGCCAACACCTACTCCGGCACGACGACGGTGAACGCGGGCACGCTCGTCGTGCAGAACTCGGCCGCGCTCGGGACGACAGCCGGCGGCACCACGGTCGCGGGCGGAGCGACGTTGCAGTTGGAAAACAATGTCACGATCGGCGCCGAGGCGCTGACGCTCAACGGGGCCCTCCGCAACGCCTCCGGGACGAACTCCTACGCGGGCACGATTGGCGGCACGGGCACCCTGACGGTCGACGGCGGCTCGCTTTCGCTCGGCGGCACCGCCGCCAACACCTACACCGACGCCACCGCCGTGAACAGCGGCACGCTTTACCTCGCGAAGTCCAGCGGCGTGGCGGTCGGCGGCAACCTCGCCATTGGCAACGGCACCGGCACCGCCACGGTCCAGTTGATGGGCAGCAACCAGATTTCGAATACGGCCGCCGTCACGCTCAACGGTGCGGGCACGCCGGTGCTCAACATCAACGGTTACTCCCAGACGATTGGCTCGCTCGCCTCGACCAACACCGCTGCCGCCGTGCAACTCGGCGCGGGCACCCTTACGACGGGCGACAGCACGTCGACGACGTTTGCCGGCGTGATTTCGGGCACCGGCTCGGTGGTGAAGCAAGGCACCGGCACGTTCACGCTCAGCGGCGCCAACACCTACACCGGCACGACCACGGTGAATGCGGGCAAACTTTCCCTCGCCGCCAGCAATGCGTTGTCCGCGTCCTCGAACCTCACGCTGGCGGCGGATACGACGTTTTCCCTGAACGGGACCAGCTCCCAGAAGCTGAATCTGCTCAGCTTCACGAATGCGACGGTCGATTTCGGCACCACCGGCACCGCGAATTATCTCCTGCTGAGCAATATCGGATCGACGAGCGGCCTGCTCACCATCTCGAACTGGACGAACGGCTCCGACATCTTCGGCGTCGCCACGAACACCGTCTCCCAGTCGTTCCTCGACAGCGTGTATTTTGCCGGAATCAACGTGGGCGTCGGCGCGGTGATCTCCTCGACGACGACCTCGGTTCCTGGATACGGGAACTTCTACACGCTGACCCCCATCCCAACCTTCACCTGGAGCGGCGCGCAAAGCACCGGCAACGCGTCCGACCTGGACAACTGGAGCAAAAACAACAACTGGGTGGGCGGCATCGCGCCGGGCATCGCCGCCGTGAAGTCGCTCATCATGGCCGGCGGCGTCCAGACGACGAACGACATGGACGGCGCCTACCAGATCAAGGGCCTCTTGTTCCGCTCCGATGCGGGCGCCTTCACGATCAACAGCAGCACGGGGGACAGCCTGACGATCGGCGGCGCCGGCATCATCAACCAGTCGGCCAACACCCAGACGCTGAACGTCTCAATCGCCTTGAGCGCAGCCCAGACGTGGACGGCCGACAGCGGCGCCATCGTCGCCGGCGGGGTGACGATCCTCAACGCCGGCAACACGCTCACGATCGCGGGCGCGTTCAACACGACGATCAATGCAAGCATCGACAGCGGAGCCGGCGGGTTGATCAAGAACGGCACCGGCACGCTGACGCTCGGCGGCACGAACGCGTTCACGGGCGGGCTGACGATCAACGCCGGCACGGTTTCGGTCGCAAGCAGTTCGAACCTCGGCGCGAGCACCGTCACCTTCAACGGCGGCACGCTCAGCACGAGCGCCGGAATCACGGCCACGCATTCGGTGACCCTCAATGCAGGCGGCGGCACGTTCAACACAAACGGGTTCAACTCCACCCTCTCGGGCGTCATCTCCGGCACCGGCGCGCTGACCAAGAGCGGCGCCGGCACGTTGACGCTCAGCGGTGCCAACACCTACTCCGGCGGCACGACCGTCAGCGCCGGCGCGCTGCAAGGCACGACGACGAGTTTGCAGGGCAATGTCGTCAACAACGCGTCGCTCGTCTTCGATCAGACGACCACCGGCACGTACGCCGGTGCGATTTCCGGCAGCGGTTCCCTGACCAAGCAAAATACCGGCACCGTCATCCTGACGGGTGCGAACACTTACAGCGGCGGCACGACCGTCAGCGGCGGCACGCTGCAGGGCGACGCCACGAGCCTGCAAGGCAACTTCGCCGTGACGAGCAGCGGTGCGACGGTGGCTTTCAATCAAACCACCAACGCCACCTACGCCGGAGTCGTCTCGGGCCCCGGCACGCTGACGAAGCTCGGGGCGGCGACGCTCACGCTGACCGGGAGCAACACGATTGCCAGTGTCGGCGTCAGCGCGGGGACGCTGCGGCTGGGCGCGAGCAACACGCTTTCGTCCACGGCGGCCGTCACGGTCTCGAGTGGCGCGACCTTCGACGTGAACGGCTTCACCCAAACGATCGGCGCACTGGCCGGGCCGGGCACGGTCACGCTGGGCGCAGGCACACTCACCGTGGGGAACGGCAACGTCAGCAGCACGTTCGGCGGCAACATCACCGGGACGGGCGTGGTGGACAAGATCGGCAGCGGCACGCTGACGTTTTCGTCGTCGTTCAGCTTCGCCGGCGAACTCAAGCTGACCGGCGGCACGGTGAACATCACCGGCATCAACCTGAATGTCGGGACGCTGCGGATCTCCGGCAACACGGTGCTGGACTTCGGCAACAGCGTCGCCTCGTTCCTCACGACAACCAATCTCATCATCGAGAACGGCGCGATCCTGACCATCAACAACTGGGTCGACCTCCAGGACTATTTCTACGTCACCGGCGCGTTCTACGGTTACAACACGACGACGTTCGCCACCACGCCAGCGGGCTTCGATATCCGCGGCGTGGCACCGCAAAACCAAATCGTGTTCACGGGCTATGCGGGCGGCGGCAGCACGACCGTGTGGCTGCCGTACGACCATCAGATCACGCCGGCACCGGAGCCGGCCGTTTATGGCGCCGCCATGATGGCAGCCTCCCTGGGCCTCCTGGTTTACCGTCGCTCCCGGCGACGTAATACCGGTGAGCCGGCCCCTGAACCGACCGCGTGACGCGCCGGGAGAGGGGGGAAAAAGCTGGGTTTATCCTACGTAACTCTCCCCCTCATTTCACCGGAACAATCACGCAAAGCTCACCGTCTGATCCGTCGCCCCGCTGCTTCGTGCGACGGGACATTACGCCAACGAATACGAGGCCGCTCCCCGGGTTTGTGACGGGGGGCGGCCTTTTCAGCGACGAACACTGAACTGAATGGTGGACGGCGACCTCCCGTCTTCGCCCTGCGGGCTTCGACGCGGTGGATAGTTCTCGGCGCGCCGAAGGCGGCCGGGCGCCGTCTGGTCGTATCTGCAGCAAGAACGCGCACCCGGAGTCACGTTCCACCCGATCCGACTGCATGAGCAAGGCTCAGCACTTGCCGATGCCGCTGGCGCGGAAGCCGATCTTCTTCAGCTGCGCGAGGTCGAGAATGTTGCGGCCATCGAACAGAAAAGCCGGCTGGTGCATTTTTTGGAAGATACGCGCGTAATCGAGTTGCTTGAACTCGTCCCACTCGGTCACCAGCGCAATGGCGTGGGCTCCCTCCGCGGCTTCGTAGGCCGATTTCGCCACGACCAGGCGCTCGTTTTCCACGCCGTGGCCCAGCACGTCCGCGCGGATTTCGTCCGCCGGCACCTTCGGATCGTAAACGACCACCCTCGCCTGCTCCGCCAGCAGGTCCCGGCACACCGCGATCGCCGCCGACTCCCGAGTGTCGTTGGTGTCCTTCTTGAACGCGAAGCCGAGCACCGCGATCGTCTTGTCGGCGACCGTGTTGAACAGCGAACGCACGATTTTCCCGGCGAACCGTCGCTTCTGCCAGTCGTTCATCCGCACCACGCCTTCCCAGTACAGCGCGACTTCCGGCAATCCGAAGTGCTCGCACAGGTACACGAGGTTGAGGATGTCCTTCTGGAAGCACGAACCGCCGAAGCCGACGGACGCCTTCAGGAATTTCGGGCCTATCCGCGAATCCCGGCCGATGGCGTTCGCCACCTCGTCGACGTCCGCCCCCGTCGCCTCGCACAGGGCCGAGATCGAATTGATGGAAGAAATCCGCTGCGCGAGAAACGCGTTGGCGACGAGCTTCGAGAGCTCCGACGACCACAGGTTCGTCGTGATGATCCGGTCGCGCGGCACCCAATGCGCGTATACGTCGGCGAGTTTCCGCAACGCCGCTTCGCCGCCTTCGGTTCGCTCGCCGCCAATCAGCACACGGTCGGGCGACATCAGGTCGGCCATCGCGGTGCCTTCGGCCAGGAACTCGGGATTCGACAGCACTTCGAAGCGATGCCCGCGCGCATTCGCGGCCAGGATGTCCTTGATCGTCTCCGCCGTCTTCACGGGGATGGTGGACTTCTCGACGATAATCTTCGGGCCGTTGGCATGCTCCGCGATCGTGCGGGCGACCGACTCGATGAAACGCAGGTCGGCGGCGCGGCCGGCACCGACGCCGTAGGTCTTGGTCGGCGTGTTGACGGCGACAAAGATGATGTCGGCCGACTTGATGGCGCCGTGCACGTCGGTCGAAAAATGCAGATTCCGGCCGCGCGTTTGCCGCACGATCTCGTCCAGGCCGGGCTCGTAAATCGGAAGCTTGTCGGAATTCCACGCGGCGATGCGCGCCGCGTTCATGTCGACGACCCGAACCTCGATGGCCGGCGCCTTGAGCGCGATCATCGCCATGGTGGGACCGCCGACGTAGCCGGCGCCGATACAGCAGATTTTCACGCTAGGTTTTCGCTCCGCGAAAACCTAAAAGGTCAAGGCATTTAGGTTTTCGCGGAGCGAAAAGGGCGCATCGCCAAGTCGTCGGTCAAGAGTAGCGCCGGCATCCTGCCGGCAGGTGGCTACGGCCATCCGCAGCCTCATCGGCTGGAAGTCGATGCCCACTCGCCATGCCGGCAAGATGCCGGCGCTACGTTCAGGCCGCTGCGATCCCCGACCACCGGCAGATGCGCCCGTGCGAAAACCTCACGCCGGGGTCGGCGCGGGCGCGGGTCCCATCGGCTCGGGGGCCGGCGATTTCTCGGGCGTGGGCTTCTTGCCCGCGGTCGGGCCGTCGTGTTTTTCGAGCGTCGCCAAAATCGGGGACCGGACTTCGCCGAACTGCAGGATTTCCAGCACGTGCTTGCCGTCGATCGTCTCGTGCTCGAGCAGCGCCTCGGCGATCTTGTCGAGCGCCGGGCGGTGTTCGGAAATGATCTTCTTCGCCCGCACGTACTGTACGTCGATGATCCGGTGGATCTCCTCGTCGATCTTGCGGGCGGTCTCTTCCGAAATGTTCTCGTTGCGCGTGATCTCGCGGCCGAGAAAAACCGTGTCGTGATGGTCGCCGAACGCCACCGGGCCCAGCGGGCTCATGCCCCAGTCGCAGACCATGTGCCGCGCGATCTTCGTGATCTGCTTGATGTCACCGGCCGCGCCGCTCGAAATGTCGCCCAGCACCAGTTCCTCGGCGATGCGGCCGCCCAGGCCCATGGCAATCTGGCTCTCCATCCGCTTCTTCGCGTGGGTCAGGATATCCTTCTTCGGGATGAACATCGTGCTGCCGAGGCTGCGGCCGCGCGGGATGATCGTGACCTTGTGCACCGGCATGTGGCCATCGTCGAGCACCGCCTGGATCAGCGCGTGTCCGGCTTCGTGATACGCCGTCAGCTTCTTCTCCTCGTCGTCCATCAGCCGGCGGCGTTCGCGGCCGAACTGCACCTTCTCGCGCGCATCGTCGACGTCGATCATCTCGACCTTCTTCTTGCCGCGCCGCGCCGCGAGCAGCGCCGCCTCGTTGAGCAGATTCGCGAGCTCGGCCCCGGAGAGGCCCGGCGTGCCGCGCGCGATCACCTGCAGGTCGACGTTCTCGGCGAGGGAAACCTTCTTCGCGTGCACGCGCAGGATCTGCTCGCGACCGATGAGGTCCGGCAGGTCCACGTAAATCTGGCGATCAAAGCGGCCCGGCCGCAGCAGCGCGCTGTCGAGCACGTCGGGGCGGTTCGTCGCCGCGATGATGATCACGCCTTCAGTGGTGTCGAAGCCGTCCATCTCGACCAGCAGCGAGTTGAGCGTCTGCTCGCGCTCGTCGTTGCCCCCGCCGAGACCGGCGCCGCGCTGGCGGCCCACCGCATCGATTTCATCGATGAAAATCAGGCACGGCGCGCTCTTGCGGCCCTGCTCGAACATGTCGCGCACGCGGCTCGCGCCGACGCCGACGAACATCTCGACGAAGTCCGAACCGGAGATGCTGAAGAACGGCACGTCCGCCTCGCCGGCCACCGCCTTCGCCAGCAGCGTCTTGCCCGTGCCCGGCGGGCCGACCATCAGGATGCCCTTCGGAATCCGGCCGCCCATCTTCGTGAATTTCTTCGGGTCCTTGAGGAACTCGACGACCTCGGAGACTTCCTCCTTCGCCTCGTCGCAGCCCGCGACATCCGCAAACGTGATCTTGTCGCGGTCGCGCGTCAGCAGCTTCGCGCGGCTCTTGCCGAAACTGAGCGCACCGCGGCCGGCCTGGCGCAGCTGCCGCACGAAGAGGAAGTACAGCAGCCCAATGATGATCACGAACGGGATCACCTGCGCCGCAATCGAGGTGAGCAGCGTCTGCGTCGGCTGTTCCGCAAAAATCTTCGTCTTGCTCAGCCGCTCATGCGTCGTCTCGGTCACCCGGCCCGTCGCGCGGAATGGCTTGAACGCCGAGGTCGCATCGCGCCGACTCCAACCGGTGATCGTCGCCCAGTCGCGCGCCCCGCCGCTCGGGTCCGGCCGGATGTACGCCTGCTTGTTCGCGTCACGCTCGACATTGCCGGATTCCGCGCGCTCGACGACGTCCTGAATCGTCAGGATGTCGGGCTGGCTGCTCATGCCGGGCGTATAATAAAGCAACGCCAGAACCGCCGCGACCAAGGCCAGCCAGAAGATCAGCATCTTCGGTTGGAAGCGATCCGGCGGCAAGTTCTTCAGCGGTCGGCGGTTCTTCTTGTTTTCAGATTCCGGCATTTAAAATTTGGACTGAGCGCGAAAGGTGGATGTTCCGGGGGGATAAGTCAATTGGGGCGCCGAGGGAAACTGCGTTTCCGTTTTCCAACGCGTTCAAAACGCAACTCGTCGCCGTCCAGCACCGCAAAACCCCCGCGACCGACGCTGTGCCGCGTCCGCCGGCCAAGTTCCACCGACGCCAGAATCGCGTCAAACGCCTGCCGCGAAAGTTCGAAGGTCTCCGGCTGCGCCAGCAGCCACCGGTGCAGGGCCCGGCGCAGCAACGCCCGCGGCTTGCCCGCCAGCGCCGGAAGATTCAGGCGGCCGCGCGGCCCGATTGTATCAAGTTGGTCCAGCCACGCTTCGAGCGCGTCATCGTCTTCCTCCAGCAGCAGGCGCGACCGCGCCGCGCCCGCCACGGCATCGCGCTCCGCCGCCTCGGCCCACGCCTTTATCACCGTATGGCGGATTCGGTTGCGCAGAAACGTGCGGCCGGCGTTGGTCGAGTCTTCGCGCCACGCGACCCCCGCCCTCTCGAGCGCGCGAACAATCTCGGCTTTTTTCACTCCGAGCAGCGGCCGCAGATGAACTCTCCGTCGCGGGAGTTTCTGCAGGGGCCGCGGCGCCGCCAGCCCGCCCGTGCCGCTGCCGCGCGCGAGCCGCATCAGCATCGACTCCGCGATGTCGTCCTGCTGATGCCCGAGAAACACCACGCGGCCGTGTCGGGCCAGGAACGCCATCCGCACCGCCCGGGCGGCCGCTTCGCTGACGTCACGCGGCAACGCCCGCCAGGCACCGGTCACGAATTTCACGCCGAGCGCGGCACACACCCGCCGGCAAAATGCCGCGTCGGCACGCGACTCACGACCGCGCAGCCGATGATCGAAATGCAACGCCTGCAGCCTCCGCTGTCGCTCCGGCCAGTGCGCCCACAACAACAGCAGCAGGGCGAGCGAATCCGGCCCGCCGGAAAACGCCACCGACCAGACCCCGCGCGGCGGTGCGGATTCGAGCCACTGCCGCACGAGCGGATCGAGACGCTCGCGCGGGATCAGCGTCGCGAGCCGGGCCGCGGCGTTGGGCCAATCAAACCGCGTTGTGGCTTTTTCTGGCATTCTGAGCGCAGCGAGGTCGAGGAATGAGGTGGGGCCGGTTCTCCGAACCGGCCTGAGTCTAGGGTGAATCGGGTGACTGGTCGCGAGGAGAACCGGAAACTCAGGCCCGCTCGGAGAGCGGGCCCCACCATTCGCTCTGAGGGCGCCGGCACCTCATGCGAAAGTCAGGTATTCCTTGCCAAAATACGGCACGAGCACCGCCGGTATTTTCACCCGGCGGTCGGCTTCGAGGTTGTTTTCGAGCAGGGCCGCCAGCACGCGCGGCACGGCCAGCCCGGAACCGTTGAGCGTGTGCACGAACTCCGGCTTGCCGCTTTCCTTCGAGCGATAGCGGATCTGCGCGCGGCGCGCCTGGAACGACTCGAAGTTCGAGCAGCTCGACACCTCGAGCCAGCGCTTCTGGCCCGCGGACCACACTTCGAGATCGTATTTCTTCGCCTGCGTGAAACCCAGATCGCCGCCGCACATCAGCAGCACGCGGTACGGCAAGTCGAGTTTCTGCAGCAGCCGCTCGGCGTCCGCCCGGAGTTTCTCCAACTCGTCGTAACTGGTCGACGGATGCACCCATTTCAGCAGCTCGACCTTGTCGAACTGGTGCAGCCGGTTCAACCCGCGCACGTCCTTGCCGTAACTGCCGGCCTCGCGCCGGAAGCACGGCGAATACGCGCACCGGTAGATCGGCAGCGCGGCCTCCTCGAGAATCTCGTCGCGGAAGAAATTCGTGACTGGCACCTCCGCCGTCGGGATGGCGTAAAAGTGATCCTCGGTCGTCTCGTACATCTGCCCTTCCTTGTCGGGCAACTGGCCCGTCGCGGTCGCGCTGGCCGCGTTGACCATCAGTGGCGGGTTGATCTCGGTGTAGCCGGCCTGCGTGTCCTCATCGAGGAAGAACTGGATCAACGCGCGCACCAGCCGCGCGCCGTCGCCGACGTAGAACGGGAAGCCCGCGCCGGTGACCTTCGAGCCGCGGGGGAAATCGAAAAGCCGATCGAAACCCGGAATCTCCCAGTGCGGCATCGCATGCGGCCGCGGCTGGTCGTGCGCTCCGTGCCGCGCATGCACCACGTTGTCCTCGGGGGTCCGGCCTTCCGGCACGCTGGCGTGCGGCAGGTTCGGGACGGAGAGCATCGCCTGCCGGAATTTTTCCTCGGCTGCCTTCAGCTGCGCCTCGCGCTCCTTCACCTGCGCCGAGACCGCCTTCATCTCGCCGACCTTGGCCGTGAATTCCGGCGAACCCTTCGGCAGCGCCGACATCGCGGTGTTCGCCGCCTTCTGCTGGCCGCGCAGCGTCTCGACCTCCCTCAGCAATTCGCGCCAGGCCTTGTCGATGGCGAGGATGCCATCGAGGTCGACTTCCAGGTGTTTCTTGGCAATCGCCGCGCGAACGACGTCGGGCGATTCACGGAGCAGCTTCGGATCGAGCATGGGAGAAAGGGGGCCTAAGAGACCAATGGACTAAGGGACCAAAGGACCAGGAGACCAGAGGAGCGCAGCACCAACAGGGGCCGCCGATGGTCGGGTTCTGTTCCCGGTCCCTTGGTCCCTTGGTCCCTTGGTCTCTTGGTCTCGCCTTCATTTGAACCGCGCGCGGACGCGCTGGAAGCGCGAGTAGACCTCCTTGGCGGAGAGGAGCCGGAGGTCGCCGACCGGTGCCTGCACGACCACGTTGGTCGGCGCGTTGAGCGGGTACGGTCCGAACAGCCGCGGATCGGTCGGGCCGAAAATGCCGAGCACGCGCACGCCGAGCGCCGCCGCCAGGTGCATCGGCCCGCTGTCGTTGGCGATGACCCAGTCCGCCCGCTTCACCAGCGCGGGCAGCGACACGAGGCTGGTGTTGCCGGTCAGATTGAAGAACTGCGCCGGCGGAAACGCGCCGCGGTCGTGGACGTAGCTGCTGCCGGCCCAGACCACCTTCCGGTTCTTGTCCTCGCGCAGGATGAGTTCGGTCAGCTGCTTGAAGCCGCCCCAGCATTTCTCCGCGCGGCGGCTGTCGACGAACATCACGATCGGCTTGCCGCCGCCGCGCGTATCCGCGAACCGGAGATGGAGGCTGTCGACCTCGCGGAACTTCAACGCGCCCCTCAGCTCCGGCTTGGCGCCGAGCACGGCGCAGAACTGCAGCAGGATTTCCAGCGCGTGGCTGCGCTTGCCCTCCGGCGGCAGCGGCACCTTTTCGTCGTAGAACACGCCCGAGAACTCGCGGGCGTCCGACCGGCCCACCTTTTTCGCGGCATGCGTGCGCGAGGTCATCAGTCCGGTGCGCAGCAGTCCCTGCATGTCGAACACGCAATCGAAGTTGGTTTTCCGCAGTTCCTTCGTCAGCCGCAGGAACCCCTTCGCGCCGGCGTTGCGTTCGAACACGTACACCCGATCGATCGCCTCGCAGGCGCGCACGATCGGGGCGAAAATCTCCCGCACCACCCACGAAATCCGCAAATGCGCGACCTGCGCCTTGAGCGACGTGGCGACCTGCAGGCCGTGCACGATGTCGCCCAGGGACGAGGGTTTGATGATGAGGAGTTCCGTCATGCGCTTTGCCGCCGGCCGATCCGACGGCGCAAGCGTTACGTTTCATGGTTTTTCCGAACAGAAATCAAGGGCAGATCACGGCTCGCGTTGCGGTTGCACCGGCCGCGGGAGCGCGCCGGCGCCAATTACAGAGGGATTGCTTCGCTGTCGCGCACCTCGCAATGAAAGCGGTGCGTGCTGCTTTTCCTCCTCCAACTCACCGGCTGGCTGACCGCGCACACGCCCGAGTTCCTGCTGCGGGGCATCGCGGTGGCGCTCGGTGACTTCATTTTCGTGCTGATGCCGCGGCGCCGGCGGCTGGTCCTGTCGAATCTGCACCACGCCTTTCCGGAAAAACCGGACGCCTGGCACCGCCAGACCGGTCGCGAAAGCTGCCGGCGGCTGATCGAGACCGCGCTGCTTTCGCTCGCGACGCCGTACCTCGGCGAACGGCGGTTCCGCGAAATCATCGCCGGTGCGCCGGAATTGCACGCGCTGTTTGCCGGGCACGCGCGCGCCCCGCACGCCACGCTGATTTGCTCGCCGCACATCGCGTACTGGGAGGCGCAGACCGCCATGCCGCTGATCCTGCCCGGCCCGTTCCCCGAATTCGGTATTATCTTCCGGCCGCTGGACCACGACTCCGCCAACGCCTTCGTCAAGACCTCGCGCGAGCGTTTCGGCATGAAACTGCTTTCGCGGAAGGAAGGCTTCGCCGAAGCCCTCAAGATTCTCCGTCGCGCCGGCTTCGTCGGCGTGCTGTTCGATCAGAACGCCGGAATGCAGGGCGCGCTCACCACCCTCTTCGGCCGCGTCTGCTCCACGACCGAACTGCCGGGATTGATGGCGGAGAAGTTTTCCGCGCGCGTCTACGGCATCTTCCCGCGTCGACTCGGGTTCTGGCGGATCGAAATCGGCGTGGAACAGATTCCGTCGGGCGCTGGTGGCGACGCCGTGACGATCGGGCTGAACCGCTGGCTGGAGCAACTGCTGGCCGGTGACGACAATCTCTGCGCCTCCTGGCTCTGGGCGCACGACCGTTGGCGGAACCAGGACCTGCCGGCGCGGCGATTGCGACTCGAGGCGAAGCGCAACCTGCTCGCGACCGAGCTCGACTGCCGAGGTGGGGCCGGCTCTCCGAGCCGGCCTGGGTTTGATCGGCATGCGTCCGCGGAAGTGCAGGCCGCTTCGGAGAAGTGGCCCCACCTTCCCGCGCTGCCGCGACGCACGCGAATCTGGATCCGGCTGCCGAACTGGCTCGGCGACGTCGTCATGGCTCTGCCGCTGCTCCGGGCCATCCGCGCCGGCCGGCCCGATGCGGAGATAACCCTGGTCGCGAAGCAGCCGTTCCTGCCGCTGCTCGAGCTGTGGTCCGTGGCGGACAAGCTCCACGCGCTCCCGCCGCAGGATGCGCGGTACTTCTGCCATTTTCGCGCGCTGCGCCCGGCCTACCCCGATGTCTGGCTGCTGTTCACCAATTCGCTGCGGGGCGACGGCGAGGCCTGGCTCGCCGGCGCGCCCCAGCGCTTCGGGCTCGTCCGGCCGGGACGGCCGCGGCCGTTGCTGACGCACGCGTATCCGGTTCCGCGTGACTTCGACGAGCATACACATCCCCAGCTCGAGTTGTGGGAGAACTTCCTGCGGCATTTCGGGCTGGCCCAACCGATCGATCGCTCGGCGCTGGAACTGCCCCTCGCGGATCCGCCGTCGGCGATTGCGCTCATCCCCGGGTCGGAAAACACGCCGGAGAAACGCTGGCCCATCACGCACTGGCGCGCGCTGATCGAAGCACTGCCCGACGAGAGCTTCGCCCTTTACGGGACGGCCAACGATGCGCCGATCACCGGGGCCGTCGCCGCCGGGTTCAATCCGGAACGGGTGCGCGACTTCGCCGGCAAGACGGACCTCATGACGTTCGCGCGGGCGCTGCGCAGCAGCCGCGCCCTGGTGACAAACGACAGCGGCGGCATGCACCTGGCCAACGCACTCGGCGTGCCGTTGATCGCCCTCTTTGGCCCGACCAATCCGCTGCGCACCGGTCCCGTCTTCGCCACGCCGGCCATCATTCTTCAGCCGCCGCGCTGCCCGCCAACCGGCGGCGGCTCGCTGGCCGATCTGCATCCGGAAACCGTCCTCGCGGCCTTGCGCGATCACCTCGCCGCGGTCAGAGCTCAAGCGGCCGCTTCGCTCCCGCCCCTCCCGCTCTGACCGCCGCCTTTCGCCCGTGGCCCTCCTGACCGTCACCGATCTCCGCACGAGTTTTCACACCCGCAACGGCATCTATCGCGCCGTCGACGGCGTGAGCTTCAGCGTCGAGCGCGGAGAAACCCTCGGCATCGTGGGCGAATCCGGCTCGGGCAAGTCCGTGACGTGCTACTCGATCATGGGACTCATCCCGCAGCCGCCCGGCCGGATCGAGAGCGGCCGCGCGATGTTCGACGGAGTGGATCTGCTGCACAGCACGCCGGCGCAATCGCGGGCGATCCGCGGCCGCCGCGTCGCGATGATTTTCCAGGACCCCATGACGTCGCTCAATCCGTACCTGCGGATTTCCGAACAGCTCATGGAGCCGCTCCTGATCCATGAAGCCATTTCGCGCCGCGATGCGTTGCAACGCGCCATCGCCGCGCTCGAGGCCGTCGGCATCAATGACGCGGCGCGGCGGATCATGCTGTACCCGCACGAATTCTCCGGCGGGATGCGGCAGCGCGTGATGATTGCGATGGCGCTGATTACGAAGCCCGAGCTCTTGATCGCCGACGAACCCACCACCGCGCTCGATGTGACGGTGCAGGCGCAGATTCTGGAGTTGATCAAGAAGATGCAGCGTGAGCTCGGGATGGCGGTGATTTTCATCACGCACGATCTCGGCGTCGTGTCCGGCCTGTGCGACCGCGTCCAGGTGATGTACGCCGGGCGGATTGTGGAGGCCGCCGACGTGAGGACGGTCTTCTACTCGCCGCGGCATCCGTATACGCGCGCGTGGCA